>ERZ772960.882-NODE-882-length-25070-cov-10.013312_pt1 | contig 25070 bp, 21 predicted proteins | sample MGYA00580678_ERZ772960 | MGnify/ENA primary metagenome ERZ772960 (study PRJEB29015, sample SAMEA2737930) | human oral metagenome | biome: human oral; feature: human-associated habitat; material: dental | place: China | collected 2059 ... | reverse complement strand
GGACTTCTATGGATGAAATGGTGCGTTCGAGAAGATTCATGCGCGTGCCTTTTCCATGCGTTTCAGAGAGAGTCCGATGCGCCCGCGTGTTTCGTCAATGCTGATAATCATGACATCGAGGGAGTCCCCGACGGACAGCACGTCGAGCGGATGGCGCACGCGGCGGTGGCTCATCTCGGAGATGTGGAGAAGCCCCGCCTGTTTCAGCCCGATATCGATGAATGCGCCGAAATCCGTGATGTTGCGGACTGTCCCTTTGAGGATCGTACCGACGGCAAGGTCGGAAAGCTTTACGATGTTCTGGCGCGTGAGCGGTGCGGGCAGATCTTCGCGCGGATCGCGTCCGGGGCGTGCGATTGCCTTCAATATATCGGTGACGGTCGGCACGCCGGCGCCGAGTTTCTTTGCGAGCGGCGCAGCACTCATCTGCGCAGTTCTCTGCGCGATAGCGGGGAGCTTCGTGCGATCACGCAGATCATCCTCGTTCACGCCAAGCTCCGCGAGAATGGAGCGAGCGAGTTCGTAGGACTCAGGGTGAATGGCGGTGCTGTCGAGCGGCGTCTCCCCGTCGTAGATGCGCAGGAAGCCCGCACACTGGGTAAAGGCGGCATCACCGAGGCGCGCGACCTTGTGGAGTGCCTTGCGGCTCGCAAAGCGTCCGTGCTCGTTGCGGTAGGCGACGATGTTCTTTGCAATCGCGGCATTGATGCCCGCAATGCGGTTCAGCAGGGCGGGGGATGCCGTGTTGAGATCGACGCCGACGTGGTTTACGGCGTCCTCGACCGTTGCGTCGAGTGTCTCCCTGAGCTGCTTCTGGCTGACATCGTGCTGATACTGACCGACGCCGATTGCCTGCGGGTCGATCTTCACGAGTTCGGCGAGCGGGTCCTGCACGCGCCGTGCGATGGAGACGGCGCCGCGAATTGTGACATCGTAGTCGGGCAGCTCGTCCTTCGCGAGCTGTGAGGCGGAGTAGACGGACGCACCCGCCTCGTTCGTGATCAGATAGTGCACGTCTTTGAGCTCGTTGTCGCGGATCAGCGCGGCGACGAATTGCTCCGTCTCATAGGATGCCGTACCGTTGCCGATCGAGATGAGCGTGACCCCGTGTGCCTTGATGAGCTTCAGCAGCGTTGTCGCCGCAGACTTGCGCTCACCGTCGCTCTTCGTGACCTGAATCACGCCGCTCGCGAGGACATTGCCCGTCGCGTCAACGAGCGCAACCTTGCAGCCCGTGCGGTAGCCGGGGTCGAGCCCGAGCACCGTATGCCCTGCAAGCGGCGGTTGGAGCAGGAGCTGACGGAGATTGTGCCCGAAGACGGCAATCGCCTTTTCCTCTGCCATCTCGGTCAGCTGTGTGCGCAGTTCGCGCTCGAGCGCGGGGACAAGCAGGCGCTTGTAGCCGTCCTCGACCGCCGCGCGCAATTCACTCTCGAAAATGGAGGGGCGTGCATAGATGCGCTTGTAGATCCAATCGACATTTGCCTCATGATCGACGGCGATGCGCACGGAGAGACAGCCCTTCTTCTCCCCGCGATTGACAGCGAGGATGCGGTGCGAAGGCAGGGTGCGGACAGGTTCACTGTAACCGTCGTACATCTGAAAGACCTGCGCCTCCTCGGCGTCGGCATCCAGTGTCGTCTCAAGGACGGCGGATTTCCGGAATTTCTCGCGCATCAGGCGGCGCAGCTCCGCCTCGTCCATGATCGTCTCAGCAAGGATGTCGCGTGCGCCCGCAAGCGCGTCAATGGCAGTTGGGACATCCTTCTCTGCGTCCACGAAGGAAGCTGCGATGTCTTCGGGTGAGCCTTTGCTCTCTCGTTGCAGCAACATAGTGTTTGCAAGCCCTTCGAGTCCGCGCTCGCGTGCGACGGAGGCGCGCGTACGCTTCTTCTGCTTGTAGGGGCGATAGAGATCCTCGAGGGTCTGAAGCTTCTCGGCGGCTTCGATGGCTGCGCGCAACTCGTCCGTCAGCTTGCCCTGCTCTTCAATGCGTGCGCATATTTCCTCCTGCCGCTTGACTAGATTGCGCAGATAGGTGAGGCGTGCCTCCACCTGACGCAGCATCTCGTCCTCGAGGGAACCGGTCGCCTCCTTGCGGTAGCGTGCAATAAATGGAATCGTATTGCCGTCGTCGAGGAGGGTGATGACGGATTCGACCTGCTGCGGATGGATGGATAGTTCGCCCGCAATCGCGGCAGGAATATCGGAAATACGCATAAAATCAAACCTTTCTTTCTGTCAATGTTCTTCATTATAGCATGATTTTCGGGCAGCGCAAAAGAAAGAATACATTTTCTATCGTAGGAATATCACGGGACTATTGACAGGAGTTTTCGAATAGAGTATTATAATACATAAATAATAATGATTTTAGATTTAACAAAAGTGTAAAGTAGGAATTATTATGCGAGAACAGATGATGCTGACACTGGGCGAGGTGACGGATATCCTCCGTCAGAACAAAAAAAAGGTGACACCGCAGCGCCTTGCCGTCTATGCCGCACTTGCTGCGACGACGGAACATCCGACGGCAGAGACGCTCTACAAGGAGCTGCGTCCAAACTATCCGACGATGAGCCTTGCCACGGTCTATAAGTCTCTTGATGCGTTCTGTGAGATCGGCATTGTGCGTGAGCTGAATGTTGGTGAGGAGGCATTTCGTTATGATGCGGACATCTCTGCGCATCCGCATGTGCGCTGCATCGCCTGTGACAAGGTGGCAGACGTGCCCATCGCATCGCTTCCGTCGCTCGATAAGAATGTTGCGTCTGTGACAGGCTATCGCATTGTCTCACAGCAGATGTATTTCTTCGGCTACTGTCCGGAGTGTCAGAAGAAAGCAGCCACTGTGAGCTGATTTATGGCATCACTGATAAGACAGATCTAGAGAATGGCGTAGATTTTTTGTCCGAACAAGGAGACAAACCGGACGCATAGCAAAGGCTATGTGGAGGATTTGCGGGCGGAAAGCTGGCGAAAAAATACGTTACGATGGTGCGGATGATTTATCATTGCTTCCTTCGCTTTTGAAATGGGGTTGCAGCACGAAGTCATTTTGAGTCGTGCGACAGCCCTATTTTTCTATGCCTTTATACAGATATGCCTGATTTTCTGAAAAATAATTTTTAAATAGTGAAAATACTTCAAAAATATCTTGACTTTTTGCAGATGGTTAGATAATAACTCCTATAAAATCAGGGATTAATATCCTAGATAAATAATATTGATTGTATAAAATGAAAATCTGTTTAATTGATTGATTATTTGAAATGGGACGATATTTCTATGAACTTTTATAGATGGCATGCTGCATTTTGTATTTATATCGCTGTATTTTGCTTTGCCGGGACAGGAGCGGCACAGGAGATTATGCCGCAATGGGTATATGATGCGGTAAACCAATTGGATGAGGAGGGATATATCGATCTTTCGGGACGAAGTGCTGAGACTCTGACGCGCGAGGAGCTTACGAAGGTTGTGGCACAGGGGCTGCATGAGATCGACCGTGTGCAGCAGTGGACGCTTGCGGATGAGCACGGGCGCATCACGAGCCTCGCAGTTCGCGATGAAGTGCATTTGAAGCTCTATCGTGAGCAGGAGAAGCACATGCTCAAGGCATATCAGCAGGCGCAGTCGGATGCCGTTCGTGCGGAGGAGCTGCTGGCGCGTCAATCCATGCGGGGTGAGAACCGTTTAGAGGTGGTGCAACCGCTGCAGGAGCGTGCCTCTGCTGCGAGCAAGCGACTCCAATTTTCGGCACGGGATTATGCGCTCGCAAAGACACGTCGGCAGACACGCGAGCTGGCATATGAAAAATTATTGGAGCGGCAGCGGAGGGTCTTTGCTCGGCTGACCTCAATGGATGACGGCGATCTGAGCGGCGAAAGCATGCAGGCGGAGCCGCTCGTGGGCGCTTCTGTGATCAACACAGCGGCACGGCTTCGTTCAGAACTCTTGGAAGAGCTGACGGACATGGGTTATACGGACGTGGAGAACGCCGAGCGGCAGCTGTATGCGGTGGCGCTTCTGCCCGAGGCGTGCACCCCGCGTGTGAAGGTGGATGGCGAGGTGCGTATTAATGCCTCGCGCGCTTCCGGCATTGAACGGGGCGACAGTCGTTCCCGCGCGCGCGCGTGCTCGTGTCTATGGGGACTACAATATTGACGGGAACTGGCATGCCATCGGTATGCTTGCGTATGAAAAACGCTTGACAGGTGGTGGCGGCGAAAAAGACGGAAAACTCAAACTCGACCGATATTATCTAACGGGACGATCCGGCATCATGAACGTGACCGCAGGTGTCTTCAGCACGACAGTGGCGGAGGGGAATATCTATGACAGCAAGTTCCGGGGCATCCGTCTCTCCCACGGGCGTGCCGATCACCTACACGGCAGAGTACGGCAAGATCGAAAGGGCGAAGAAGGTTGTGGGATTGACTGCCTCGTACGATGCAAAGACCTACAAAGCGGAAGCGGGGATGTACCGATTCGATCGGATCGGCAATGCGGCGCGCAATATCTATATGCTGAACTATCGCAAGCCCCTTGGCGTATTTGACTTCGGCGCAATGCTTCTGCATGGACAGGATCATGCCGCCCGCAACGGAACGGGATATGTATTTACGCTGGAGCAGAGTGGAGCGGGCGCGTGGCGTCCCGGTTCCTCCTCCTACTGGCTGAGGTATTATCATCAGCCAAGCGCGACCTATGTGAGCCATACGATGAACGGTCCCGCGGACTACATGAGCTTTGATGTCTCCGGCAGCGGTGCGGCGCGCGGCGGCTTCCGCGGCTGGGGAACAGGGTGGTCCTATACCGTGAAAAAAGATCTGGTCTTTGCGCTCGAGTACTACGATCTGCATGATTTAACGACGGGGCACAGAAGTCGGATGCTTTGGGGGTCTCTAACGGGATATTTCAAGAATTATGAAGAATGACGTGCAAAGGAGGCGTTTTGAAGATGTTGGAGCGATTGGAGCTGCGCGGAGAAAAACTTGCCGTTATAGGGCTTGGATATGTTGGTCTGCCGCTTGCTGCCGCATTTTCCAAATATTTTTCTGTCATCGGCTACGACCGCGATGCAAATAAGATTGCTTCCTATCGTGCGGGCAAGGATCCGACGGGAGAACGCGCCATGCACGGCACAAGCGCGGATGCCATTGATTTCACATGCGATGAGCGGCGCTTGCGAGAGGCATCGTTTCTCGTTGTTGCTGTTCCAACACCGATCAACGGGGACAAGACGCCCGATCTTACGCCGCTGAAGGAGGCGACTCTCGAGATCGGCCGCAACCTGCGGCGTGATAGCATTGTGGTCTATGAGTCCACCGTCTATCCCGGGGTAACGGAAGATATCTGCTGTCCTCTGCTCGAGGAGGTCTCCGGTCTGCGTGCGGGTGTGGATTTTCGCGTGGGCTATTCTCTGGAACGGATCAATCCCAGGGATCGTGTGAACCGTCTCGAAAACATTGTGAAGATTGTCTCAGGAATGGATGCGGATACGCTGAAGGACGTTGCGGAAGTCTATGGAACAATCATAGAGAAACTCCACCGTGCCTCCTCGATCCGTGTGGCAGAGGCGGCAAAGGTAGCGGAGAATGCGCAGCGTGACATCAATATTGCCTTTATGAATGAGCTAGCGATGGTCTTTCATCGCATGGACATCGATACGGGCGAGGTGGTTGCGGCGATGAATACGAAATGGAATGCGCTCGGCTTCCAGCCCGGTCTGGTCGGCGGGCACTGCATCGGCGTGGATCCGTATTACTTCATCTACCAGGCACAGAACCTTGGGTATCACTCGCAGCTCATCTCAACGGGGCGGTGAATCAATGACGGGATGAGCAATTACGTCGCTCAGACGGTTGTGCGCGAGTTGGTTCGTGCAAAGGTGGATCTCGCACAGGCACGCGTCTATCTCATGGGCATGACGTTCAAGGAGAACTGCCCAGATACGCGTAACTCACGTGCCGCCGACGTCTATCAGATGCTCTCGGAGTACAATTTGAACCTATGGGCAGTCGACCCGCGCGTCGATGATGGCAGATTCCGCGACGAATACGGATTTGATCTTGCACCGCTGGACGAGGTGCGCAATGCGGACTGCATTGTATTCCTCGTGGCGCATGATGAGTTCCGCAGTCTGACATGGACGGAGCAGCGCAGGCTGTTCCGCGCGGAAGGTCCGCATCTCATCATCGACGTGAAGGGGGTGTTCTCGCGTGAGGAAACCGTGCGTGAGGGGTTCCAATATTGGAGCCTTTGAGGAAGGCGGCGGATGAATTACTGTAAATTGGGGCTGTTCGTATTCCTTGGACTCACTGTTGTCTGTGGCTTTTTGATTTTCCTGCGAGATCATGTGATTGAGTGTGCGGATACGACTGCTGCGATCACAGATCTCAGCAGCCTCTATGCGGCGACGGAGGAGATTTCCGCCGCAGAGGATCGCCTTATGGGCGACGTGAAACCGGCAGAGATCATCACACGTCTCTATGGGGATGTGCAGCATATTGCGATTGTCTTCGACGGGCTGCCGGAGCGTCCGCTGACGGCGCGCATGCTGGATGTGCTGAAGAAGCACGATGCGCCTGCAGTTTTCTTTGTCGAGGGGCAGAATGCAGCAAATCAGCCCGAAACCATTGCGTTGATTCAGGAGGAAGAGCAGGAGATCGGCAACTATACTTTTGTCGGAATCAGCAGTGCGGAGAAACTACCGAAAAAACGCCTGCTCGCGGAGCTGTGCCGGACGCAGATGGCTGTTTCCGCACTCTCGCCGCAGACCCCAAGCCTCTTTCGTGCAGCGCACACCGCCTATACGGATGATCTGCTGCGTGCGCTGCGGGCGGCGGGAATTGACTACGCCGTAAAGGAGAACGTCCGCCATTCGGCAGGAAGTTTTCGCGATGCGGAGGCTGCTGCCGCTTTTGCGGTAAATGTGCCGGCGGGAAGCATTATCGCCATCAAGTTTTCCCGGCCGGTAGATCCACATGCAACTGCCCCGATACAGACAGAGGAACGTCCTGCCGTGGATAAGAAGCCGACACTCAAGGATCCGTCGCCCGTAAAACATGCCCCACCACACGCCGATGCAGCGGATGAACCGGACTGGATGCTCACGGCATTCGAGGCTGCCGGCATGCGGGTAATCAGTGTTCATGAGTTTCGCAAGATACGCTATATACCGGAAGAGCTTCCCACGGGGGAGGGTGGAAAAGGAGGTCTGTAATTGTGCCGGAGCAGGATTCGGATTCGAGAACGAATGTGCAGTGGGGCGGAAAGACTATGTAGGATGTCCTGTGTACAGAGAAGCAGGATCGCCGCCTTCTCTCGCATGTGCCGGATGCGTCAGGGCATCGCAGCAATCACAGTCGGCGCGGTGCTTCCAATGCTGCGAACAGCGAGGACTATACGCGCTATGAGCAGGATGCAAAGAACGGACAACGCTACCTTGTCGACTATCCGGTCGAGATGTGTTTGCCGCGCGGCGGCAGTCTTACGGTGCGCGCTGTCGACATCTCTACAACGGGGATTCTCGTGCGGATGGATGCTGTCGCAGGACTTACATCGCCGCCCCTTGGCGGCGATGTAAAGCTGACCTTCGAGATCACGCCCGGCTCCATGCCCGAGGGCTACGAGATGAAGGTGAAGAGGCTCCCTGCAACGGTGGCGTGCCGCTTCGAGACGGAGTCGGGCATCCTCTATGGCATGGAGTTCAAAAATAGCCTTGCGGAATATGCAGCCTCGCAGCGGCGTGATTATCTCTGGATCGCATCGTTCTTTCTTGCAGTTATCGCCTTTATCATCGTGCTCATGCGTGCAGAGTCCGTGATCTACTTCAAGTTCAACCGCTGGCTCTATCTCTACAGTATCATCGCGGCGACCTTCCTCCTGACGCGCTATCTCTTCGCCTCATTCTATCGTCCCGTGCGCATTGACCCCGACTTTACGCCGGGGGTGAGCATCATCATCCCGTGTTTCGATGAGGAGGAGTGGATTCAGCGCACAATTCACAGCTGTATCAATCAGGACTATCCCGTGGACAAGCTGGAGGTCATCATTGTGGATGACTGCTCGAATGACCGCTCTCCTGAGCGCGTGGAGGAGATGATCGCACAGCTAAAGGCGGCGGATACGAGCAACAATGCCTATCACGTTTCCGAGCGCATCCGATTCCTGCGCCAGCCGATGAATCTCGGCAAGCGCAATGCGATGGCACACGGGGCGCGCGAGGCAAAGCATGAGCTGTTGGTGTTCGTGGACTCTGACAGCTTTCTTGATCCCTTTGCCGTGCGCAACATCGTCCAGCTGTTCAAGGATAGAGAGATGGGCGGCGTCTCAGGGCGCACGGATGTTGCAAATACCTACACAAATTCGCTGACGAAGATGCAGGCAGTGCGCTATTCCATCGCATTTCGCATCATGAAGGCGGCGGAGGGGTATTTCGATGCGGCGACTTGCCTGTCTGGACCGCTCTCCTGCTATCGCAAGGATCTCGTCCTCAAATATATGGATGCGTGGCTGAATCAGACGTTTTTCGGGCAGAAGGCGACGTTCGGCGATGACCGCAGCATGACGAATTTTATCCTGCGATACAACCGTACCACCTACCAGGACTCTGCCGTCTGCATGACGATTGTGCCGCGTTCGTACGGTGTATTTCTGCGTCAGCAGATGCGTTGGAAGCGTTCATGGCTGCGCGAATCCCTTATCGCCTCGCGCTATATGTGGAAGAAGGAGCCGTTCATGTCGCTCGGCTTCTACATGGGCGTGCTTGTTCCGATTGCAGCGCCCATCATCGTGCTTTACAATTTCATCTATGTGCCGATTATGCACCGTGTTTTTCCGCTGAGCTTCATCGTTGGCATGATAATGATGGCATTACTCATGAGTATGGCGCAGCTTCTCATTCGCAGGAGTACGACGTGGATCTATGCGCTGTGGTTCTGCATCTACTATGAGGCTGTGCTGCTCTGGCAGATGCCGGTCGCATGGGTGACGTTCTGGAAGACGACGTGGGGGACGCGCCTCACACAGGCGGATCTGGATGAACTGAGGAGGAAGCAGGAGAAGGAGCAGGCAAAGATGGGCGTTGGAGGCGCAGGATGAGGGAGGAGGCGGCTGTGCAGGATATACCGGAATATGCAATCGGCGACGCGGCATATACGGCAAAGAAGAATCGGTGGAAAATCTATCGCGCTATTTTTGAAATCCTTCTTATTGCGGTGATCCTCGTTGGCGTCGTGCAACTCTTTTTTACTCTGAGGACGTACGAATCCTTTGCAGAATCCTCGCGCAGCAGTGAGGATCACGGCTTTATTGCGCTCTCCTATTTTGGCGTGGATCGCATCGGTGACACGGGCACACGCATCGGCAAGGAGCAGCTGCGTGCGCATCTGGCATACCTGCGTGCACAGGGCTATGTGACGATTACGCAGAAGGATATTCTGGACTACTATCAAAACGGAACGCCTCTGCCGCCGCGGTCTCTCTATCTCATGTTTGAGGATGGGCGGCGCGATACGGCGATCTTTGCCCAGGAGATCATGGAGGAGATGAATTTCAAAGCAACGATCATGACGTATCCGGAGAAGTTCGTGCACAATGATTCGAAGTTTCTAAAGCCGAGGGATTTGCGCGAGATGGAGAATTCGACGTTTTGGGAGATGGGGACGAACGGATACCGTCTGTCCTACATCAATGTATTTGATCGTTATGGAAGTTACCTCGGCGAGCTCGATCCACTGCGCTTTGATATGGTGAGCGCCTATCTCGGGCGGCGGTACAATCACTATCTGATGGACTATATCCGCGACAGCGACGGTGTGCCGAAGGAGAGCGAGCGCCATATGAAGGAGCGCATCAGCTACGACTACCGACATTTACGTGATGTGTATGAGGAGGAGCTTGGCAGCATGCCGCAGACGCATGTATTGCTCCACGCAAATACGGGGAAATTTGGCAATCATCCGCAGGTCAGCGCGGTCAATGAGCGTTGGATCCGCGAACTTTTCCCGATGAACTTCAACCGTGAGGGCTATGTGCTGAACGAGCGCGGGAGCAGTCTCTACGATCTCACGCGGATGCAGCCGCAGCCATATTGGCCGATCAATCATCTGATTATGCGGATTCGATATGATACGAATGAGGATCTTTCCTTTGTGGAAGGCGATCGGGATCCCCGCAGCGCATGGGAGATCATGGATGGGGCGGTGGAGCTCAATGGGGAGACGCTGTACCTGACTACCGTACCTGAGGGGCGCGCGCTTGCGCGGCTTGCAGGCACGGAGATGCGGGATCTGCATATGGAAACGGATCTGGAAGGAAATGCGTTCGGCGCACAGCAGATTTACCTACGTGCCACACCTGATCTCAGCAATGCGATCTGTGTCCGGCTGGTGAACAACTTCCTCGTCATCGGGGAGACCATCGGAGGGATGGAGAGCGTACTGTATAAAGAACGCGTGCCCGTGATTCTCGGGGAGCATATTCTCTCTGTTGAAGAGGATCGGCGGGATGCAATGGTGCGCGAGAACGAGACGTTTGCACGCTACGCGCCCTCCTCCACGAGTGCACAAGAGTATATCGGACGCGCAGAAGCCCTTCGGAATGCACCTGCCGCCTCGGTCAAGGATGGCGCCGCCCCCTACGAAGGCGTGGAGAGCTTTCATCGGCGCGCGCAGCATTCTCTCGTCATCCATCTGCGCGATGATTCTCTTTCTGTGGAACTCGACGGTCATGCACTGCCGGAGATCTCTGTGCAGCGCACCGAGCGCGGCGGCGTGCTCCTTGGGGCATCATGGCAGGGTGAGGCGTGGAGTCAACACAATCTCGCTGATGATGTGTATGACGGCGTATTCCGTGATCTACGCCTGTGGTCGGGTGGCGGGCATGATGGCGCGCGTGAGCGCGTGATCTACACAAGCGAATATACGGGCTGGGAGAAGGCCGTGCATCGTGCGCAGGATCTCTGGCTGGATATTGTGGGCGTTTTTTTGAAGATATAAAGGAGCCTTGCTATGCGATCAGGCATGATCTGTCTACTCCTTTCTGCAGGCATTCTGCTCGGCGGTTGTGCAGAGGCGGAGCCTTTGAAGAGCGGGCATCACGTGCCCGTACATCTGACGACGTGGCAGAGTTATTGGGATATGGAGGAGGGCAGCCGGGACTATGCGTCGCTTCACAAAAAATTGGATGCCGTCTCCTGTTTCGCCGTCTGTTACGATGAGAACGATATGCTCTATGTGCCGGACGAAGTTCGCGCAATGGCGGCGAAATATAGAGGAAAGAAGACGGAAACATACCTGAGCTTTACAAATGATATCATTGGAAAACGCTGCTCGGAAAAGGACAGAGAGCTCCTCCGGCGGCTGCTCCACGATGATACCGCCGTCGATCATACGGTTGCTGACATCGTGGCGCTCGCAAAGGAATTCGGCGTGCAGGGCGTGGAACTGGACTACGAGAGCTTTGCCAAGGATGAGAAGCTGCTTCAGCGCTATCTCATCCTGACCTATCGCCTGTCCACGGCGTGTGTGCAGAACAATCTAAAGCTGCGCATTGTGCTTGAGCCGTCCGTGCCGTTTGATGCGGGATTTGCAAAAGGACCGGAGTACGTCGTCATGCTCTACAATCTCTACGGAAAGCACAGTGGCCCAGGGGCGAAGGCAGATCGCGCCTTCATCGAAAAGATGCTGGCAAAGATGGAGGCGCTGCCCGAAAAGCGCGCCGTCGCCTTTGCGACGGGCGGCTGTCTGTGGCAGGACTACGGTCTATGTGGTCTCAAGACCGGCGAGCGGCGCTTTATCACGGAGCGTGAGGCGGTCAGTCTTGCAGAGAAGCACCGCGCTGCGCCGGAACGGGACGCAGAGAGCGCGGCGCTTCATTTCACCTATGCAGCGGATGGACATCAGACCGAGGTCTGGTATGCAGACAGCGAGACGCTGAATACGTGGATCACGCTTGCCGCCAATCGCGGCATTGCGTCCGTGAGCATATGGCGGCTGGGGGGAAATGTGGACATAGGACAGCTGCACGTCCAATAGAGAGAAAAGGGGGAGATTTATGGGCTGCAGGGATGTACTTTGCACGTTGATTGGCGTACTCTGCATCTTCTATTTGTGTGTCCCGATCCGGGAGGCGGAAGCAGGGGACTATGCAACGCTGCGTGCGGAAAATGCGGGGAGGATTGCACACGCACAGAGATTCATTACAACGGTGAAGCCCGCCGTCATATTTACCTTTGGCGGACTCTCCAAACAGGAGCCTCTGGAGGAAATTCTGAGCGAGATGCAGCGGCAGGGGATGCGCGGTACGTTCTTTGTCACGGAGCGTGAGCTTCAGCGCAACGGGGACAATATTGCGCGCATCGTTGCGGCGGGGCAGGATCTCGGCATCGGTCTGCGCCCCGAGGAGGGCGCGGATTTTGACGCCTACTGCGCGCAGATTGAGCGCATACAGACGGAGCTGCGCACGCGATACGGTGCTGATACGAATGTCGTTCGCCAGATGACGGGGGCGGAAGAGGATGTGATTGGTGAAGCGGTTTCTGCCATGGGCTGTATCCTGGTCGGTCAGAGTGTCAACATTGTCCAGTCCAAACACAAGGATGCACATACGGCAGAGGAACTGATGCCGCAGCTCTTTGGACACTGGACGACATCGCTCAATCGCGGCGGGATTGTCTATCTGCATACGGACTTCTATACGCGCACGGAACTTGCCGTGGAGATGATGCGTGCCGTTGTGGCGGCGAAGGTGGACAATATCGCCTATAGTACGCCCTGCGCGGGGCGTGAGCAGGAGGCGGCGGATCGGAGGGACTCGCGCTATGCCATTCTGTCGGTGCAGGATGTTCTGCGGGATACGGCATCACAGTATGTCTATCCCGTGGATATGAATGCGCTGCCCGAGGAGATGCGCCCCTATGTACGCCCGGTGAAGCTGGAGGGGAGTGCGTTTACAAAGGAGTTTTTAAAGCGCTATATCGGCGCGCCCGAGGTTGGGGAGAACGACCGTATGCTCGGCTTCTCGCGCAACGAAATTGCGCTTGCGGACAAGACGGGTGTCGTTAAAAGTGTTGCGGACAATACAATCTTCCTGAGTTTTGACGACTGGGGCAGCGATGACTCGATCAACCATATTCTCTACGTCCTGCGCAAGCACAAGGTACATGGCACGTTCTTCGTCATCACATGGAACATCCACAACAATCCGAATCTCCTGCGCGCGATCGCCGTCGAGGGGCATGAGATCGGCAGCCATACAAACGGGCATAAGCCGATGACGATTCAGGATGAGAAGGGGCGGCAGATACCCGTTCAGAATCCTGAGGAATATGATGAGGATGTGCGCTGCTCCTACGAGAAGCTCGCGGCGACGGTAGGGGATATGAAGCTGCCGTCGGGGCGCTATACACTCACGCGTCTCCTGCGTCCGCCGACGCTTGCCGTCAGCCGCATGGGTGTTGCGGCAATTCTTAACAATGGCTTTACCTATGTCGTCAACGGCAGCGGCAGCACGGAGGATTACAATGCCGTGACGATGGAATCGCTCGTCGGCATCATGTATCGTCTGACGCATGAAGAGGACGGTTCGGTCAAACGCGGTGCAATCCTCGTCATGCACATGAGCTCCACGGCAGACCGTACCGCAGCGGCGCTCGATCTCCTGCTCACGGCAAACGACAGCCTGCCTGAGGGGCATCCCGGCAAGTTCAAGGTTGGACTGCTCGGCGACTATCTCACGGGCGACTACGATCAGTCGATGAAGCAGGTGAAGCCTACCGCAGGCTATCAGTTGCACTAAAAAAACCTTGCACGCTTCGTTTTGCGGAAGTCGTGCAAGGGGATTTTTGTTTTCGCTCATCCACGGTTGCGTCGTGCGAGAATGCGGATGACCTTTGCGCCTGTGCTCTTGATCTTGCGAATCGGAGCGACGCGCGTTGTGGTCTTTGGGCGGATCTCGGAGGGCGAGCGGAAGTCTCCGCGCTGCAGATGGGTCGTCTTTGTTTTTTCAGGCTGGAATGCCTTGCGCATCGTACGTGCAATCGGGTCGAGTGCGGCGTTCTCTGCACATAGGTAGATGTCGAGCGAGACGTGACGCAGCTCGGGGTGGACGTGTAGTGCGAGATGCCCGTCCGGGAGGAGCGCCATCAGGGAGATGTGACCGCTCTCCTGCACGTCACTGATAATCTGCAGAGGAACGAGATCGAGTTCTCTGAGTGCATTGGAGACCTTCGCACGAAGAGCATCTTCATTGGCGCATTTTTCGGCTTTGCAATTAAAAAAATCCACTGTCAGCAACCTTGATTGAATATCCATTCGATTCAGTCTCCTTATACAGTGTCTAAATTGTTAATTGCATTATAGAGGAAAGCAGAGCCGCCGTCAAGGAATATAGTTAAATTGTCCTAAACAGAATAAAAAGTGTGCAGAAGATTGCTCGTAGAGGTTTTCGCGGTAAAATCTCATGGAAAAAAAAACGCACTTATGCTATACTGATTCTGCGCGCCTGGTGGGCAGTGCATATGGAATTATAGAACGCATACATCTTATAGGATGGAAGGAGACTCCACTTACAATGTTTGGTCTTTTTGGTGGACACGATATGGGGATTGACCTCGGTACGGCGAATACTCTGGTACATGTGAAGGGACGCGGGATTGTCCTGCGCGAGCCGTCCGTTGTTGCGATAAAGAGTGATTCGGGTGATGTGCTCGCGGTGGGTGAGGAAGCCAAGCAGATGATCGGGCGCACGCCCGGCAACATCGTTGCAATCCGTCCGATGAAGGACGGTGTCATTGCGGATTTCGACGTGACGCAGGCGATGCTGAAGTACTTCATCCGCAAGGCGATGCGCTCGAAATCCTTTGTACGTCCGCGCGTTGTTGTCGGTGTTCCGTCGGGCGTGACGGAGGTCGAAAAGCGTGCGGTCATCGATGCGGCACAACAGGCCGGTGCGCGTGAGGCATACCTGATCGAAGAGCCGATGGCGGCGGCGATTGGAGCAGGGCTTCCCGTGGAGGAGGCGACGGGCAGCATGGTCGTCGACATCGGCGGCGGCACGACAGAGATTGCCGTCATCTCCCTCGGCGGCATTGTGACGAGCCGCTCCATCCGCATCGGCGGCGATGAGATGGACTCTTCGATTGTGCAGTATATCAAACGCATGTATAACCTCATGATCGGCGAGCGCACGGCGGAAGAAATCAAGATCACGGTCGGAACGGCGATTGTGACACCGGATACGGATCGCACAATGGACATTCGCGGCCGTGACCTCGTGAGCGGTCTGCCGAAGACGCTGACAATCCATGCAAAGGAGATTCGTGAGGCGCTGAACGAGCCGATCTACAAGATCATCGACGCTGTGAAGGGCACGCTCGAGAAGACCCCGCCGGAACTCGCGGCGGATGTCATGGATCACGGCATCATGATGACGGGCGGCGGCGCGCTTCTCATGAATCTGGACAAGCTTCTCTCGCATGAGACGGGCATGCCCGTGCTTGTATCCGAGGATGCACTCTCCTGTGTTGGTGAGGGGACAGGGCGGACGCTTGAGAATATCGGGCTTCTCAAGAATGTCGTCATGTCCTCAAAGAAATTGAAACAATGATTGACCGTATCGGACGGGCAAGGCAGTCGGGTCGCAAGATCTGGGCGTTGCTTTTCGTTCTGCTTGCTCTTTTCTGCGTCATTTTCTTTGCTGCGCGCGGGCGCTTTCAGGCAACCGCTTCGACGAGCACGGTGGGAATTGTGCTCGCCCCATTTGAGATGGTTTTCTCCTATGTGGGGCAGCAGATTCGGTATATGACATCGAATCTCTGGGAAATTGCTACGGTGCATGAGCAGAATAAGATGCTCAAGAACGAGGTCGAGCAGCTGCGTCAGCAGAATACGATGGCAGAGGAGTATGCGGCGGAGAATGTGCGCCTGCGTGAACTCCTCGCGTATAAGCAGGCGGCACAGCAGTTTGATCTCCTTGCTGCGCGCGTGATCGGGCGGGATGCGGCACTCTGGACGAGTACGATTGTGGTGGATCGCGGCTCGAAGGACGGTGTGCGCGAAAATATGCCCGTAGTGACGGGCAAGGGGCTCGTGGGACGCGTGACGGAGGTCACTCCGCTCTCGTCGAAGGTGCAGCTCATTCTCGATGTGCGCTCCTCGGTCGGCACGCTCGTCCAGCGTACAGAGTCCCGCGTGACAGGGATTGTCACAGGGACGATGGACAATCCCTATATGCCACAGATGGTGAACATCCCGCGCAACGCGGATGTGCAAGATGGCGATGTCGTCGTTACCTCCGGCTTCGGCGGGATCTATCCCAAGGGGATTCCCGTTGGGCAGATCGTTTCCCAGCGCAGTGATGATACCGGACTCCTCAAGGTGGCACTCATCGAAACGGCGGTGGATTTCCAGCGGCTTGAAGACGTGGCAATCATCATGGCATCGCGTGAGGCACCGCCTGCTCCGATTGAGCCGACACCGCTCAGTCCCGGTGCGGCGGCAGCGGCTCAGATCTCCGCGACACAGGAAAAGGCGGCGGGGCAGTGAAGCGATATAAATTCTTTATCTTGTTTTTTGCGCTTCTCTTTGTCCTGCAGTTCTCGTTTTTGCCGCTCATTTCAGTGTACGGGATTGTTCCCGATCTGCTCCTCTTGGAGACGGTTTCCTATGCCTTTCTGCGTGGCAGTGCGGGTGGGGGGTTCATCGGTTTTGCATTGGGGCTGATGGAGGATCTCAGTGTCGGCTCATTCTTCGGGATGCACGCATTCACACTGACGCTGATCGGCCTCTTTTTTGGGCGCTTTTCGGATCGCGTGTTCAAGGAGCAGTTCTTCCTCCCCATTACGGCATCCGTCGCGGCAACATTTGCCAAATATGTGATTTCGGCGCTCATTGTGTATCTGCTTGGCTATCATTTCAACCCATTCCTGCATATGGGGCGCGTACTTCTCATTCTGCTCCTCTTTCAGCTGATCTGTGCGTATCCGATTCATTGGGCGACGTTCCAGCTGGATAGGCACATACGCGATCCGGAGCGTTGAAATAATCACGGAGTGTAGTTGTGAACGAAAATGAAGATTTCAGCGGTCGCCTGCAATTCCTCGGCTTGATGATTGTCCTCATCATTGCTGTGCTCATTGGGCGTGCAGGCTACCTGCAGGTCTATGACGGCGAGCGCTACTCACGTCTTGCTGAGGGCAACCGCATCCGCATCATCCCTGCGGAAGCGGCACGCGGTACATTCTATGACCGCAACGGGGAACTCCTCGTGACAAACCGTCCCGGCTTTGCGGTGTCGCTGCTCCCTCTGACGGAGCCAATTTCGCCGGAGGTGATTGCACGCGTATCAAAGCTCATCAACGTGCCCGTGGAGGAAATTCAAAAGAAGATCGATGCGCACATCGGCTTTGATCCCATTCGCATCAAAACCGATGTGCTGCCCGATATTGTGACGATCATCGAGGAGCAGAAGGATGACTATCCGGGCGTTGTGATCGAGGTGCTGCCGATCCGTGACTACATCTACGGAGAATATGCGGCGCATGTCTTCGGCTATGTGAGCGAGATCAACGAGGAGGAGCTCGAGCGCCGCAAGGATGAGGGCTATAAGTCCGGCTATATCATCGGTAAGTTTGGTCTCGAACGCGTCTATGATAAGGACGTACGCGGTGTGAACGGCGGTGATCAAGTCGAGGTGGATGTGTCGGGGCGTCCCGTGCAGCTCCTTGGACGGCAGTCGCCGGTACCGGGCAACGATCTCGTCCTGACGATCGATAAGCACATCCAGGAGGCGGCGGAGCAGGCGGTGGACGCACAGCTCGCCGTTGTGCACGCAAATGCTGCGGCAGCGGTGGTCATGAATCCGCAGACGGGTGAGGTGCTCGCGATGGTCAGTCGCCCTGCGTTCAATCCGAATCTCTTTGCGGGCGGCATCTCCACGCAGAACTGGAATGTGCTGAATAACAACCCCTATCACCCGATGGATAACAAGGCGATAACGGGTGAGTATCCGCCCGGTTCGACGTTCAAGATTGTGACGGGGACGGCGGCACTCGCCGAGCACAAGGTGACGCCGCAGGAGAAGATTTTCGATTCCGGTCACCATTGGATCATCCCAAAGACGAATGCGGCCGGCGAGGCTCTTGGTTGGATCAACTTCCAGGAGGCGATGGCGCACTCGGACAATGTCTACTTCTATGAGATGGGCAATCGTCTTGGCGTGGATGCACTCGAGCGCTATGCGCGGATGTTCGGACTGGGCGCGCGCACGGGCATTGATCTGCCGTATGAGGCAGAGGGGCTTGTGCCGAACCGCAAGTACAAGGCGGACAACTACGAGGATGGCGAGTGGTATCTCTCGGAGACGTTTGACGCGGCGATCGGGCAGGGGTTCAACCTCGTGACACCCTTGCAGGCGGCGATGGTCATGGGGGAGATTGCGGCGAACGGCAAGCGCTATCAGCCGCATCTCGTGCAGCGCATTGTCGATGTCAACGGAAATACGGTGCGCGAGTTTCAGCCGAAGCTCCTCTCGGAACTGGAAGTGAGCCCGTCCGTGATCCGTAATGTGCAGGAGGGGCTGCATGAGGTGACGAAGATCGGTACAGCGGCGGGCGTATTCGCCGGATTCCCGATCGACATTGCGGGCAAGACGGGGACGGCGGAGAATTCACACGGGCGCGATCACGGCTGGTTCGTGGCGTATGGTCCCTATGCGAATCCGAATATCGTCGTGGCGGTCATTGTGGAGCAGGGCGGCTTCGGTTCGCTGTCGGCGGTACCGATCGGGAGAAAGATCTTGGAGGCGGCATTCCGATTGGATCGCGCACCGCAGAATGCAGGGAAGAAATGAGGGAGTTAAATGGGCGAGGATAGGATCAAAATCAAAGGGGAGAATGACGGACTCATGCTCACGTTCCCCATTGATATGAGTTTTTCTGAGATCATGGAGGAATTGGAGCGAAAGCTGGAATCCGGATCCGGGTTCTTCCTGCGCGGCACGCTTGTGCGTGTCCCGCGCGATCGCTTTGCGAAAGAGAAGCTCGCAGAGATGCAGGAACTCTTTCGGACGCACGGGCTGATCTGCCGTCTGGCAAAGCCGGAGCCTGCCGCGCCTATTGCTCCGGTGACCGAGCGCGTGCATCCTGTGGAGGAGAAGAAGGAGCAGCTGGAACTCCGACAGATGCTCGTCATCGAAAAGACGCTGCGCGGCGGACAGGCGGTGGAGACGGAGGGCTCTGTCATCGTCTTCGGCAATGTCAATCCGGGCGCACAGATCACAGCGGGCGGCAGCGTGGATATCCGAGGTGCATGTCGCGGCGTTGTACATGCGGGCGCAGCTGGGGACTCGACAGCGTTTATTATTGCAGATCATCTGATGCCGACGCAGATTCGTATTGCGAATTATGTCGCGCGTTCGCCGGATGAGCCGGAGGACTCCGGTAAGGCGGAGCGTGCCTTTGTGAAGGATGGTCAGATTGTCATTGAGCCAATAGAGAGGTAGGTTCAAAATATGAGTGAGATCTATGTGGTGACATCGGGCAAAGGAGGCGTTGGAAAGACAACGACAACGGCGAATCTAGGCGTTGGATTTGCCATGCGCGGCAAGAGTGTCGTCCTGATCGATACGGATACGGGGCTCAGGAATCTCGATCTCCTGCTGGGGCTTGAGAACCGCATTATGTACGATCTTGTCGATGTGACCTCGGGGCGCGTACCGTACAAGAAGGCGCTCGTACGCCACAAGAAATACGACTCGCTCTTTCTCCTGCCGACCTCTCAGGTCAAGGACAAAAGCGCGGTGAATCCCGAGGAACTCGCCGTGCTCTGCGAGGAGCTCCGCCGCTCCTATGATGTCATCATCATCGACTGCCCCGCAGGCATTGAGCAAGGGTTCAAGACGGCAATCGCGGCTGCCGATACGGCGATTGTTGTGACGATGCCCGAGATCTCCGCCGTGCGCGATGCGGATAAGATCATCGGCGAACTCGGTCGTGCGGACAAGGAGGATATCCGCCTCGTCGTCAACCGCATTCGCCCGAAGATGATCGAAAAGGGCGATATGCTCGATATGAATGGCATTGACGAGATCCTGTCTGTCACCTGCATAGGTCAGATTCCGGACGATGAGATGGTTGTGACGAGCACAAACCGCGGCGAGCCGTGCGTTACGATGCCGAATTCTCCCGCAGGACAGGCGTATCTCGATGTGGTGGGGCGCCTCTCGGGGGAGGAGATCCCGTTCCGTGAGTTTGCGAAGGAAAGTCTCTGGGAGACGATCAAGGGCAAGCTCTTTGGGAAAAAGTAAGGGGGGCTTGGCGTGATTGCGATGCTGAGAAAACTTCTCGGGAAAAAGGAAAGTTCCGGCGATGTTGCGCGCCGCCGCCTCCAGCTGGTCATCATCAATGATCGGGCGAATGTCTCTCCGGAGATCATGGACAATATGCGCGCGGAGATCATTCAGGTGATTTCAAAATATATGTATATCGATACGCGGGAGATGGAATTCTCTCTGGAAAATGAAAATGATACGATGGCGCTCGTCGTCAATATCCCCGTCGTGAGCGTTCAGCACGGCGGCAGTGACATATCAAGGCGCAGACGATGATACTCTCAAAGCGGCTTCTCCGCCGTACGGATCTGACGTTGATCGCGGCAGCTGCGGCAATCGTCATCATGAGTCTCGTCATCATCGGCAGTGCGACCCATGTCAATACGCCGAGCGATGAACGCTATTGGTTTGTCCAGCGGCAGGGAATCTCCATCATTGTCGACATTGCGCTCGCGGCATTCTTGATGAATTTTGACTACAAGATACTGCAGCGCTACGGCAACCACTTCTATGTGTTCAATCTGATTCTCCTGATTCTTGTCATGCTGGTCGGGCAGTCGGCGCTTGGTGCGCAGCGGTGGATCGCACTCGGTCCTATCAGCATACAGCCATCGGAGTTCTCAAAGCTCATCATGATTATTGCGCTCGCCGCGATGATGGAAAAGCGCGGAAAAATACAGTCGCTCAGCGATGTCGCGCCCGTTGCCGGCTATGTGCTCGTGCCGTTCCTGCTCGTTCTGAAGCAGCCGGATCTTGGCACGTCGCTTGTCTTTCTCGCCATCTTCTTCGGCATGGTATTTGTCGCGGGGCTTCGGCTGCGCATTCTCGCCGGGATCTTCGGGCTCGGACTTGCGGCTATGCCTGTGCTCTGGCATTTCCTGAAGGACTATCAGAAGATGCGCATCATGGTCTTCATGGATCCGAATGTTGACCCGCTCGGCGCGGGATATCACATCATCCAGTCGAAGATTGCAATCGGATCGGGGCTGCTCTTTGGCAAGGGGCTGTTCGGCGGGACGCAGAGTCAGCTGAACTTCCTGCCGGAGAACCATACGGACTTCATCTTCTCCGTCGTGGGCGAGGAACTCGGCTTTGTCGGCTGTGCCGTGCTGCTCCTGCTCTATCTCATCGTGCTCTGGCGTGGCATACGGATCGCACAGGATGCAAGTGATGCGTTCGGCAGGCTGCTTGCCGTCGGCATCACCTCGATGATTGCGTTCCACGTGCTCGTCAACGTCGGCATGACGATGGGCATTATGCCCGTCACGGGCATTCCGTTGCCACTCATGAGCTACGGCGTGAGCTCGCTCACGACGAATGTCATGGCGATTGCCATTCTGCTGAACATTCAGCTGCGGCGACAAAAATTACTGTTTTAGAGGAAAATTCTGTGAGGCTGTTCGCCTTCGCGCGGCAGTCTCTTTTGTATTATATTGGAGGAATAAGAAACAATGGTGCAGCTCGATCACAGTATCCTGCAATCGGTACTGAAACCTGCGCGCTATACGGGCGGCGAGTGGAATGCTGTGCGCAAGGACTGGGAGGGTGTGCAGTGCAGATTTGTACTCGCCCTGCCCGATGTCTACGAGGTCGGCATGAGCAATCTCGGGCTTGCCATTCTCTATGAGATTCTGAATCGCCGTGCGGACATTGCGGCGGAGCGCGTCTATGCGCCGTGGGTCGACATGGAGGAGCAGATGCGTGAGCGGAGCATTCCTCTCTTTTCGCTCGAGAGCCGCCGCCCCATCAGGGAGTTTGACTTCCTCGGCTTCTCCCTCCAATACGAGATGATCTACTCCAATGTCCTCAATATGCTCGACCTTGCGGGCATTCCTCTGTATGCGCGCGAGCGCGGGGAGGATATGCCCTTTATCGTGGGCGGCGGACCATGCGTCTACAACGTCGAGCCGATTGCGGACTTCTTTGACTTCTTTGTGATTGGGGAAGCCGAGGAGGTTCTGCCCGAGCTCTGCGATGCCCTCATTGTGTGGAGGGCAGAGGGACGTCCGGGCGGACGGCGCGGCTTCCTCACGCGCCTCCTTGCGATCGACGGCATCTATGTGCCCGCGTTCTATGAGCCGCTCTACGATGAGGCGGGGCATTTCCGTGAGATGCGTCTCCTGCACCCTGCGGCGCGTCCCGTCATCTACAAGCGCGTTGTACGCGATATGGATGCGGTCATGTCGGTCGAGCATCCGATTGTGCCCTATATGGACATTGTGCACAACCGCATGATGCTGGAGCTGTTTCGTGGCTGCTCGCGCGGCTGTCGCTTCTGTCAGGCGGGGATCGCCTACCGACCCGCACGCGAGCGCACGGAGGAGCGTCTGCGCAGGATGGCGGAGGGGCTCATTGCATCGACGGGCTACGATGAGATGAGTCTCACCTCGCTCTCCTCGGCGGACTATTCCTGCCTCGGGCGGCTTGTGGACGATCTCATGGCGGACAATGCAGGGGAGAAGATCAGCTTCTCCCTGCCGTCGCTGCGCATCGACAGCTTCTCCATCGATCTCGCACACCGCATGCAGCAGGTACGAAAGTCGGGGCTGACCTTTGCCCCCGAGGCAGGGACGCAGCGCCTACGCGATGTCATTAACAAGGGCGTGACGGAGGAGAATCTGCTCACGGCGTGCGGTGCGGCATTCCGTCACGGCTGGAAGCAGGTGAAGCTCTACTTCATGATGGGGCTGCCGACGGAGACGGACAAGGACATCATTGGAATTGCAAAACTTGCAAAGAAGGTCGTCGATCTCTACACGGAGATTCGCGGGCGGCGCGGCTGCAAGGTGACGGTTTCCGTCTCCTGTTTTGTGCCGAAGCCCTACACGCCGTTCCAGTGGTTCGGGCAGCTGCCGATTGAGGAGTTTCAGCGGCGGCAGCAGCTCCTCAAGGAGCATATCACGGATCGCTCGATCACGTTTCACTATCACGACGCGCGGCTCTCGGTGATCGAGGGCGTCTTTGCGCGCGGCGATCGCCGCCTTGCACCCGCACTCTACGAGGCGTGGAAGAAGGGAGCGAAGTTCGACGGCTGGTCGGATCTCTTCGACGACAGCCGCTATTTTGCCGCATTTGAGACCTGCGGCGTCGACTGGGAGTATTTCAGCAGGCGTACGTGCACAATCGGCGAACCGCTGCCGTGGGCGCATACCTCGCCCGGCGTGCTCGAGCGCTTCCTAAAGTCCGAGTGGCAGAAGGCTCTTGCGGCATCCCTCACGGAGGACTGCCGCCGCACGCACTGCACGGGCTGCGGCATATGTCCGACGCTCGGCGTGGATGTGATCGACTATGCGGGGACGGAGGCGGAGCGTGCTGTCCTGTCTGCCGAAAAGGATTCCGCTGTGGGTGAAGCATCTCCTGCGTCTGTCGAAACGGGAAATCCCGCAGAGCGCCGTCTCTTCGTCTACCGTGGACTCATTACGAAGGGGGAGGAGCTGCGCTATGTCTCCCATCTCGACTATGCAAATCTCTTTGTCCGCGCATGCAAGCGTGCACATCTGCCGATGGCGTATTCGGAGGGGTTCAATCCGCATATGAAGGTGGCGTTTGCCTCCGCGCTTTCGCTTGGCGCGGCGAGCGATGCAGAGTATGTGGACTTCGAGATGAAGGAGGCGCTTGCGCCCTCGGAGGTGATGGCGCGTCTCGGGGCGCATTTGCCGCGCGGGGCTGCAATCGTGCGTCTGCGTTTGCTCGAGGGCAAGCACAGGGCGCTGATGGCGGATGTGAATGAGGCGCGCTATCGCATTGCCGTGCCCTATACGGGGGATGTTGAAGCGGTGCGCGCGAGTGTTGCGCGATACAATGCGGCAGAGAGTGCCGTATGGGAGCGCAGTACGCCGAAGAAGAGCCGCACGATTGAGACGAAGGCGTACGTAAAAACGCCCGTCTCCTTCCAGTTGGAGAACGGGCGCCTCATGTTTTGGATGAATCTTGTGGTCACGCCGCAGGGCAGTGTGAAGCCCATCGAGATTCTGAGTGTTATGGTGCGGGATTTTGATCTTCCCGTCGACCCAAGCGAGGCGTATGTGACGCGCACGGGGCTGTTTGCAGAGGGAAAGGCACTGATGGATCGCTGATTTATCTAGGCAGTTCCGTTGCACTTTCTGAAGGACGGAAGATCAGCGGCTGTATCTTTGCGTCTTCGGCAGTGCGTGCGTCAATCATACCTTGCGCCTCCATCGCATCGAGGACGATTGCCTGACGCTTCTTTGCTGCGATGAAGTCCACAAATGGAGAGAGCTCGGAGGGCGCGTTCGGCACGCCCGCGAGCATGGATGCCTCTGGGAGGTCGAGTGCAGCGGGGGACTTCCCGTAGTAGCCCTCCGATGCGGCGTTGACCCCGTAGAATCCCGCGCCGTAGTAGACGACATTCAGATACATCTCAAGGATTTCGTCTTTGGAGTAGGCGAGCTCGATGTCGAGCGCGAGCAGGAGCTCCTGTACCTTGCGCGTCAGTGTCTGCTCATTTGCGAGGAAGAGGTTCTTGACGAGCTGCTGCGTGATCGTGCTTGCGCCCTCCTCGATGCGTCCGTGTTGGATGTTGACGAGCGCCGCGCGCCCCATGCCCGTGAGGTCGAATCCCATATGGTCGTAGAAGCGGCGATCCTCGATGGCGACGATCGCTTTCCGCAGCTCGGGCGAAATGCGCCCGATGGGGACATAGTCGGAGCGGTTCAGACGCGCGTTGATCGCGCGGCGGATGAAGAGGACGCGTGCGAGCTGTTCGGAGGCAT
>ERZ772960.881-NODE-881-length-25075-cov-3.919584_pt1 | contig 25075 bp, 20 predicted proteins | sample MGYA00580678_ERZ772960 | MGnify/ENA primary metagenome ERZ772960 (study PRJEB29015, sample SAMEA2737930) | human oral metagenome | biome: human oral; feature: human-associated habitat; material: dental | place: China | collected 2059 ... | reverse complement strand
CCTGATTTGGAAATGAATCTAACACCAGCCCTAGACAAAATTAAGAAATTGATTGAGTCACAAGACGGTAAAATTGTAAAAGAAACCAACGAAGGAAAGAAGCGTCTTGCTTACACTATTAATAAGCAAGATTACGCTGTCTATTACTTCTATGAGCTCGAGCTCCCAGCTCAGGCTCCTGCCAAAATTTCTTCTACTTTGAATATTACCGATGAGGTTCTACGTTATCTCTTGGTCACTGTCGACGAGCGTAAGGCTAAATTTGAAGCTAAGCGCAAAGCTCGTGCAGAGAAAACTAAGAGTACTGAAGAATCAGCAGAATAAATAATTTAGGAGGTTTTATGGCGCGGGGATTTAGCAAGGCAATCATTACAGGGAACGTCGTTCGCGATCCTGAACTCAGGGCCACATCAGGTGGTACTCAGGTCTGTTCGTTTTCTGTAGCAGTAAATTACAATTACGTACAAAACGGTGAGAAAAAAGAGCAAGTTTCTTATATCAATTGTTCCGCATGGGGTAAAGCCGGCGAGATAATTGCTCAGTACGCCAAAAAAGGCACTGGCATTCTCGTTTCCGGACGTCTTTCCCAGCGTGCTTTTGAAGACAAGACCGGCGCAAAGCGTTCAGCCACTGAAATCGTTGTTGAAGACTTCAACTTCCTCGGCGGCTCCAACGAAGGTTCTTCTTCTAGAAACTTCAATAACACCAGTAGTAATGATCAATCTGCCGATATCATCCCAGATGATATTCCAGATGAGCCTATCGACCTCAGTGAGGTTCCATTCTAAACATTAATTAAGAGAGAGTTTTGAGAGAAATGAAAAGAATTAAAAATGATCCAAATCTTTACTTCGATTATCGCGACGTAAAGACTATGCAACGCTACATCGACGTTTATGGTCGTATTGAGCCAATTTCAAAAACTGGTCTTTCTGCTAAACAGCAAAGACAATTAGCTGTCGCTATTAAGCGTGCACGTCATCTTGCACTGCTTCCATTTGTGTCTGCCAACTAATTTAGGAGAAAATCATGTACGGTCCAACCGATTTAAAGAAAAACGTACTAGTCACCCTAGATGGCCAGCCATACAAAGTCATTGAGTATTCCCAGAAAGTTATGGGACGTGGTGGCTCCATCGTCAATGTACGTGTCAAAAACTTAATCACTGGTGCTTTAATTCCAAAAACCTTCAAAGGTCAGGAAAAAATTGAGCCAGCCGAAGTCACGACTAAAAAGGTTCAATATCTCTACAAGGATGATGAGAAGTTTTACTTCATGGATCCTTCGACTTTTGAGCAATACGAACTATCCAAAGATCTTGTTGGTGATTCCAAAGATTTTATGAAAGATGGTGATGAAATGGAGATCCAGTTCTATAACGGTTCCGCCATCAATCTTACTCTTCCAAAAAATCTTTGGCTCGAAGTCACTTACACTGAGAATGCCGTCAAGGGCGATACTTCCACTTCTGTTATGAAGGATGCTACCCTTGAAACTGGCGTCGTCATTAAGGTTCCAGCCTTCATCAAGACTGGTGATGTAATTTCTGTTGATACGGAAACTTATGCCTATCGTGAACGTCAAAAATAAGATACATTCGTTGCGTGATCGAGATCTAAAATCGCATACCAGCATGCAGTCTACGTATGCCAGTATGCCGGTGTCACGTGCTGAGAATAAGCTTGCGGGGGCGGCGCAGGCTTTTTCTTATGATTTTCGTGGTAAAACCGTGCTGGACATTGGTTCCAGTACCGGTGGTTTTACCGAATATGCTCTGCTTCGTGGCGCCAAAAAGATCATTGCTGTCGAAAAGGGCACTAAGCAGATGAAAGCGCCTCTTCGTTTTGATCCGCGTATCGATTTACGAGAAAAGACGGATATTTTTTCCGTCACTCGCGACTCGTTATCGAGAGATCAAAGCGAACCTAAGACTAACGGAATTAAAATCATTGAAACTAAAGCTAATATTAAAATCGATACCATCCTCGCTGATGTTTCTTTTATTTCCTTAAAACAAGTACTCATCCACGCTAAAAAACAACTTGCTTCTTCGCAAACTGATTTTCTTGTCATGTTAAAACCTCAATTTGAGGCCAGGCCCTTTCAGCTAAAGAATGGTGTTGTTAAAAACGAAACGATCCGACGCGACATTATCAAAGATTTTGAATTATGGCTGAAAAATAACGGATTCCTCGTCATTAATAAACGCGATAACCTTCTCGCCGGCAAAAACGGCAATATTGAGCGATTTTATTTCCTTAAAGTTGCCGCACGCTCCGCTGTGTATCCTACTCGCGTCAACCATAAATGAGACACCCCGCATTGCCTTTCATCTCACACATTGCTCTTAAGAAAGCATGTAATCTATTCGCCAGTTTTCAGGGCTTTTACTATATCGATATGTCGGATTTTGATCGCAAGAATTTTTGACAAAATCACGGTAAAAACTAATACTCCAATCATACTGAAAACTAGTACTGTTCGTGGAATAAATGTTTGAATATCATAAGCATTATCTACCGAAACTTGATAAATATATTCCGTAAAAACTAGCCCCAGTGGTAGTCCGATAATCCCCGATATGATGGTGATAAATATATTTTGCCAGGTGAAGATTTTGGATAATTTAGCGTTAGAAAAACCAATCACCTTCATCGTTGCAAACTGAATTTCTTGCTCACAAAAACTCAATGCTCCCATATTATAAAACACTACCACGCCTAGAAATATTGCCAGGGTTAATACCACTGCAAGGGTGCTCAACATTGTTTTTAACATTTCTCTCAGGTTTTCTGATACCATATCCTTAGATTGGATGTTCAGCTGCTTGCTCAGTTCCGCGTGTTTTTTAAGATCCTTATCGGTCAGATAAAAATTAGAAGGACTGTATTTTGCGCCAAGTTTTTCGTAAAAATCTTTAGTCACGGTGAGATTCTGGTTCTGTTGTTTGATAATTATTTTTGTTATTTTTGCTTCATAAATCTTATCATTTCCGATATTTTTCCAGCGCACCGTTTCGCCCACTTTCAAGCCATGCTCGTCTGCTAGCTTTCTTGAAATATTTATTCCGCTATTATCTAATTCCGTCGTCTCTCTGTTTTTATCCAGAAATCTAATCGCACCGTCCGAATTATCGATTAGAAGATCTGTTGTTAAATAGCTTCGATCTTCCTTATCAACTAATTCTATAAGTTCTTGTTCTGAGTTTCGTGAGAACGTCTCAGCTATTTTCTTCTCGCCTTTGGGTTCTATTTTGTCCGCATCGATCGTTGCTGTATATTCAAAATTGTTCACTCGGTTGATTTCAATATCGATAAAGTTATCCATCGAAGTATAAACACCAAACGCCATTACTACCAGCGCTATTGCTCCCGAAATTCCCACCAACGTAGTAATTACGCGACCACGGTTTCGCAGCATGTCTCGTATATTCCAGCGAGAGGTAAAACTCATTCTAGAGAAAGCTTCGGATGTTGTGAATCTAATCTTTTTACTATTGATCTTCGGCTGTTCTGGTCGCAAAATTTCGGTTGCATTTCGTTTAATGATATTTCTCGTTGCCAGAAAACAGGTAATTGCCACACAGATAATCATAAAAACATAGATTATGATGCTCGCAGGGGTAAGTACTGGGTGGCAGTTTGGCACTTCAAAGAACTTCATAGTGATACTAAGAAAGAATTCCGAAATCACTAGTGGACCAAAAATTAAACCAACAAGACCACCCAAGATACTAAGATAGACTCCATATGAAACATAGTGCCAGGAGATTCTGGCATTCGAAAAGCCGAGAGCTTTCAGGGTACCGATTTTTGTGCGGTCGCGGTTAATTAATCTTGCCATCGTGGTCGCCACTGAAAGGATCGAAATCAAGATAAAAAAACCGGTAAAAATTCCAATAATACTGGAATTTTCGTCAATTTCACCTTGTAGCATTCTCACGGTCGACTCTTCACGCATTTTTGTCACCACCCCACGTTTTCCAAGATAATCTTGAATCTCCTTTTTGACCGTATCAATTTTGTTCTGATTTTCTAAACGCACCATAATTTGGCTATAAATCTTCTTCTGCTCATCTGTTTTCGATTGTTTCATTTCAGACATCAGTCCGCCATAATCCAAAAAAGCATAGCCATATTTCTGATTATCTGGCAGAATTTCGGAGCTACTTTTTGGAATATAAGCATGGTCTGGAATATAGACGATGCCAGCAATCGATTTTCTAAAAAATTTGTTCGAATACTCAAAAGCTATCTTATCGCCAACTTTTAGTTGATTTTTCTCCGCAAAATAAGCATCAATCCAGAGCTTGTCGTTAGAATTTGAAAAAGTTTCACCTTTTTTGACTATGAATTTTGCAATACTATTACTATCTAATAAATTCAGCTCAAGTTTATAATCTTTATAGCTCTCATTCTGTGTATCGGATTTCTGTTCTCCCTGCGAAGTATTTTTGTCCTGATCGTCCGACTCTCGTCCGTCTTTAAAGATATTTAAAATCTGACTCTTGGCCATTAGTTTACCCTCAGCCTCTTTTACGCCGCTAATTTTGCGCACTTCTTTCAGATCTTCTTCAGATAGCCCACCTCGGATATTCAAATCCTGCAGGTTCCCCTTATCGTAAAAAATATCCACTGCCGTTTGCATCCCCTGAATATATCCGTCAATTCCGCTATAAGCCGCTACGCCTAAGAGTACCATCAAAAATACCATCAAAAACTGGGAGAAATTCTTGCGTACGTCTCGCGCCATCTTTAAGAGCAACATTACCACTCTACCTCATCGATATTTTTGATATGCGCATTTCTTCGATTCGTCTCCACTTGACCGTTTTTTAGACGAATTACTCTATCTGCAATTTCCGCAATTAACGCATTGTGTGTCACAATAATTACAGTAGTATGTGTGTTCGCCTGTTTCTTTAAGAGTTTTAAGACTTGTACCCCTGTGTTCGAATCGAGCGCGCCGGTTGGTTCGTCGCAAAGTAAGATCGCCGGCTTCTTTATTACTGCTCTTGCAATTGACACTCTCTGCTGTTCTCCACCAGATAATTCACTCGGAAATTTTTTGGCGTGCCTTAAAAGACCCACTGACTCCAACACCTTCAGTGGGTCTGTTTTGATTTTTATAATATCCCGCATGATCGCCACATTTTCTTCCACGGTTAGAGTCGGCAGTATATTATATGACTGAAACACAAAGCCAATCTGTTCGGCTCGAAATTTAGTTAACTGCTTGTCGGAGAAATTTGAAATATCCGTGTCGTCAATAATTATTTGTCCATCGGTTGGTCGGTCCATTCCTCCTAATAGATTTAAGAGCGTCGATTTTCCAGCACCCGAGGGGCCCAGAATCACCACGAACTCCCCTTCTTTTATTTCTAAATCAATCCCGTCGAGTGCCCGATATTCGACCTCGCCGGTTTTATAAATTTTACTCACATTTTTAAGTGAAATCATCTAAAATCCTTTACTAGTTCTGCGATTTATGCCCCAAAATCGCTTCTATCTATCTTTATTATAATACAACTCTTATTGTCGCCAAGATCTTGCCATTTGTAAAAGAATTTGCTAAAATATAAATAATTAATCTTACTTATTTTCAAACAGGACGGAATTCGAGCGAAAACTTTTTGTTTGTTAAGTTTGTAAGTCTTATTATTTAAAAAAGGAAATCATGAATAAACAAGAACAAGAAAGACGTGCCAGACTCATGAAGATGCAGGCTGAGCGCTTGCCAGAAATCAAACGCCGTTTCGAAGAAAATCAGAATCGTGCGAAATTTGCCGAAACTTCTGCTCCTGTTGAAACTGGGGCTGCAGTGATCTTCGAACAAGCTCAAAAACGCAATTTTAATAGTAATTTCAAGCCGGGTGGCAAGGATTATACGGCTCATTCAAAGAAGAAGTCCAATTCCTCTTCTGACAATTCTGAAGCTCGCGCCAATAAACCCGCTGACCAGGTTAAGAATAAAAAAGCTCCCAAAGCCAAAACTCAAAAGTCCACTAAAAGCACTAAGAATAGTGAAGCCGAAGAGCGCAAGGTTAATCTTTCTGTCTCTACTAGGCGTGGCGACATGGTTCATCATCAGCGCATGTTATCTCAGGATGTTAATGCCCAGGCTACTCAGCATATTATCGGTATTCCAGTTAATAAATCTCGCTTCAACGGCTACAATGGCGCTCAGGTGACGAACGCTCAGCTTAAATCCGCTCGTCCCGATCCTGAAGCGGTCCGCATCATTCCAATTGGTGGTGTCGGCGAGTTTGGTATCGGTAAAAATATGACCGCCATTGAATATAAGGGTGAAATTATTGTTATCGACATGGGTGTCCTCTTTGCCAGTGAAGATTATCCTGGTGTTAATTACATGATCCCGGATATTAAATATCTTGAGGATAATATGGACAAAGTGAAAGCCATTCTTTTTACTCACGCCCACCTTGATCATATCGGCGCCTGTCGTCACCTTCTGCCAAAATTTGGTCCACTCACTCCAATTTATGCTACTGATTTCACCATTGGTATGATCAAAAAACAGATGAGCGAGCTTGAAGATATTCCAGAAATGAATTACCAAGTTATTGATCCATTCAAGCACGAAAAACTCCAAGTCTCCGAACACTTAAGTGTTGAGTTTGTCCATACCCTTCATTCAATCCCAGGCAACTGTGCCATCATCATTCGCACTCCAAATGGTGTTGTTTATTTCTCTGGTGACTGGCGTGCTGAAGCTAATCCAATCGAGAAGCAAACCGATTTTGAGCGCATTGACGAAATCGTCAAAAACGAGGGAATTACTCTGATGCTTAACGAGTCAACCAATATCGACTCCCCAGGCCACCATCCACATTCCGAATATGACGTCGGCGATAATATTGGTAAGGTGATGGATCACTATGCCAATGGTCGCGTGATTATCTCTTGCTTTTCTTCGCAGATTAACCGTATCGGCATGATTTTAGAGCAAGCTTACCAGCGTGGTCGCAAGGTTGCTTTTGCTGGTTTCTCTATGATTAATAATATCGAGGTCGCACTCCGTACTAAATGTATCAAGGTTCCAAAAGACACCGTGATGAAGATGGAAGATATTATCAAGCTTCCTGACGACAAAATCACCATTGTTTGTACTGGCTCTCAGGGCGAACTTAATGCCGTACTTAATCGTATGGTCAGCGGCGCCCATAAATATATCAAAATCAAAGCTTCCGACACCATCGTTTTCAGTTCAAATCCGATCCCAGGCAACGAGCCACATGTCGTCAATACCGTTGATGGGCTTTTGCGTGAAGGTGCTCAGGTCATTCAAAACGGCAAAACCCACCTTACTAATATCGGTCCACTTCATCTTTCTGGCCACGCATATTATGAGGACCACGTTGATTTTGTCACTCGTTTGCAGCCAAAGAACTATATGCCATATCATGGTGAGTTCTTTATGATGGAACATAACGCTGAGATGGCTGAAAATGTAGTCGGTATTCCACATGACAATATTCTCATCGCTGATGATGGCGATATTGTTGAGTTGATGCCAGATCATACCATTCGTAAAAATGGTCGTATTCATGTTGGTAATAAACTTTACGATGATGCTGATAAGCCAGTCCACGAGGCAGTAGTTAAAGACCGTATCCATATTTCTCGTGAAGGTATCTTTATGATTGTCTTAACTCTCAGCAAGAAAACTGGGCGCTTAATTAAGACTCCAGATATCGTTTCCCGTGCTTTCATCTACCTCGATAATTCTGAAGAGTTAATCGGTAAAATCCGTCACTATCTTCGTTTGAAGACTGAAAAGTCCATCTCTTCCGATCCGGAACTCAAAGTCTTAAAGGATGAAATCAAGGAAGATATTACCCGCATTCTCTTTGACGCCACTGGTCATACCCCGATTGTTATTCCAGTTATCAATAAAGTCTAGGATTTAACAATGAGTCCAAGAGTCTTTGATTTAAGGAGATAATCACAAATCTTCTCTTTAAAAATTATTAGGAAACAATAAGCTCCACTAGGGGCTTATTGTTTTTTATCTGTACGTAGGGCGCAGTTTAGAGTATAATAAGCCTAATGTTTTTTAAACACTTAGGCATCATCGCCGAACGTCCACTCCCCGAACTGCTTGCCTATCTTTTTCTTCTTTTTATTATTTATTCGTTTGGCGGCTGGATTGTTGAATGTATCTGGACTTTAATTGGTAAACGTAAATTTGAGAACCGCGGTTTTCTCTTTAGTCCAATCTGTCCAATTTATGGTGTTGGTTGTTTTTCTCGCACCCCTCAATTTGTCTTGGCCGTTATTTTTTCTCTTAATGATTGTACTTTGCGATATTATTGAGTACTTTACTTCTGTTGTGCTTGAAAAACTCTATCACGTCCGTTGGTGGGATTACACCAAAGGCTCTTTACTTCATCTGAATGGTCGCATCTCTCTCGAAACTTCTATTGGTTTTGGGATTGGCGGACTCGCTATTGTGTATCTTATTCAGCCAGTACTTGATGGTTTTCTTGCTTTCTTTTCTCCGCTCACTCTTATTATTCTAGCTAGCATTCTGTTCATTGTTTTTGTTGCTGATATTATTTTTTCCACCATTGCCATTGCCAACGTGACGGATTGTATGACCGGGGGTACTATCGATCTCACAGCCGAAATTAAGAAATTCAGTATCAACTATTACAAAAAAGCCTCTCGTCTCAGCCGCAAGATTGCTCGTTCGGCTATTTCTCAGGTTGAAAAAGCTCAAAAAGAAGCTAAAAAACGCGTCGAAAAAACTTTTGGTTCAAAAAATCCAAATTCAAAAAACTAAAACTCAAAAAATTAAAACTTAAAAACTTTAGTTCAAATAATTCAAGCTCGAACGCCCAAAAACTTTAAAAACCTCCAAATAATTCAAATTCGAAATCCCAAAACCCCAAAAATCTCCAAAACCTCAAATACTTGTTTAGAAGTCAAGAGTATAGGTTTTTAAATTCTCGTTCTCCCTTAACTCTAGGATAAACGACGATTCTTTCTCCTTGACCGTCAAGAAGATCACTTTTTTTCGCGCTCTCGTTATTGCTACATAAAACAGCCTCCTTTCTTCTGCAAACTCATATTCGCTCTTCTTTACCCTTTGTCCTCTGATTCTTGCTACAGCCAGATTATGTACTAGCTCTGTTAGGTCATTCTCTTTGACTTGACTTGGGAAGCCCAAAGTCGCATCTCGGCAATTTATAATCAAGACATAGTCTGCCTGCAACCCTTTTGATTTATGTGCACTCAGAAATGATATTCTCAAATCTGGTCGTTCACGCATTGAAATTTGAAACTTTCCGTCATGTTTTTCGAGTTGAAGAAATTCGCACCGTGATATTTTACGTATGTCAAAATTGTATCGTCCAATCAGGAAGATACTAGAATTCTTGGGCAAGGCTAAAAGGAAATAATATAACGCATTTAAGTCCGTTCTCTCGGATGGTCCGTTAATTTCGACAATTTGATCAGCTTCACTTCGTTTAATTCCATGAATTTGCTTCACAAGCTGATTTTTATTTTGCATAATAAATTTCCCTGATAATTCCGCTAATTTTTCAGAGAATCGATAAGTTTGTTCAATTTTGAAAACTTGAGTTTCTCCCCAACATTTCTCGAAGTTTAAAATCAAACTAATCTCACTGCCCGCAAATTGATAAATCGTCTGCCAGTCATCACCTACGCAAAATAGCTTAAATCGCCGTATTTTTCGTAGATTCTTAATCAACCTATATTCGAGTGGTGATATATCTTGATATTCATCAATAATCACATAATCATAGGAAAAATCAGGGCTAGAAAGACGCTGTGCTTCTTCTAGTAGTCCAGTAAAATCAAGGCTACGATTTTGTCTTAAATACTCCTGATATTGCTGTGCAAAATCCCCCAGTTCTCTTAGATAATTTAAATTTTGTAATAAAATCCCTTTTTGCCAAAAATGACAGAATCGTCTTTGCGCCGCTTCACGTATTTCGGAAAAATCAATATGGTAATTTCGCATTAGCGAATACAAACGCCCCAATCTCTCAATCTTATCCTCTGTCAAATTTGGCTCTGCTGATCCCGCCACTCCCGTTGATTCTGTTATTTCTGCTACTTTCGCCACTTTAGTTTCTTTCGTCGTTTTCGCCAGTCCTTCCAAAAAATTCTCGAACCCAGTCTCCGTGAGTTTAGTCTTTTTATCTCCCATACTTCTTACTATCCTAAGCGCCAGACTATGAAAGGTTTCCACTTCGACAAAATCGCCAGAATGATATATTTTAAACATAAAATCATCTTGTAAAATCTCCGCCAAGATTCTCCGCTCAAGCTCTTCTTTTGACGCACGTGTAAAAGAAATTACCAGAATCTTTGGTGGCAGTTCGTTCGAATTTCTCAATTTCCAGTTTCTTAAAATCCACTTAATTTTTCCAATAATTGTTGTGGTTTTCCCGGTACCCGCCCCCGCTACCACAAGCGTATTCATCAAATCGTTCTCGATGCAGGAAATTTGTTGTGTATCTAAGACATATCCCTCAACTTTTTTATAGTCTAGTCCATTCGCATTTATATCCTCAAAATCTATTTTATTTTTCATTTTTACCTCCTTCACAATAAAAAAGAACACGTAATGTGTTCTCCTACAATCTTTATGGTGCCCGAGACAGGACTTGAACCTGCACCTAGGAACTAGACTAGCACCTGAAGCTAGCGCGTCTGCCAGTTTCGCCACTCGGGCCTGTACAGATTATAGCATAGATTGGGTTTGCCTTATTGAGATTCTGCGATACAATAATCTAGGAAACAGGGAGCAATAGGGAATTATTTGAAAGAGGAATTATGGCAATCGAAATTGAAGGAAGAATTATAAATATCAACCCAGAGGAGACGAAAAAGAAACTGCTCGCCATTGGTGCTAAACCACTCGGATTTTACAATTTCAGACGCTATGTGTTCGATCCTGCAGTTGGCGCGCCTCATCGTTGGCTTCGCTTACGCACCGATGGCAATAAAACCACACTTACTTTTAAGGAACTCACTAGTGATTCTTATACCGGCACCAAGGAATGGGAAATTGAGGTTTCGGATTTTGAAAATACTCGTTTAATTCTAGAAAAAACCGGCATTAAACATCGCAGCTATCAAGAAAATACTCGTGACGAATATGAATATCAAGGTGCGAAGCTTTCTATCGATCATTGGCCAAAACTCGGATTTGTTTTAGAGATTGAAGTAAAACAAGAGGAAGATATTCAAAAAATCGCAAATATGCTTGGCTTTAAGCCGCAAGACGTCATCTCTACCGAATATGGTGAACTTTTTCGAAACATTGGTATTGATATTAATAACTGTGAAGTGCTCAAATTCTAGTTCTGTTAAATTCTAGTTCTGCTAAAATCGAAGATAAAATCCGAAGATAACTCAGCTACCCTCTTGAGGTAAAATTCCAATCTATCATCTCTCTTATGCTATACTAATCCCATGAATAATCTACATTATGACGGCCCAATCGTTCTGGTCGTGCTCGACGGCGTCGGTCTCAGAAGCGACGAATACGGTAATGCTGTTTTACAATCCCATTCTGAATTTATTGATCAACTTTTTGAAAAATACCCCTGGGTTTCGCTCAAAGCTTCTGGTGAGGCAGTCGGCATTTTAAAAGGTCAAATGGGCAATTCCGAAGTTGGGCATAACGCTCTCGGTGCCGGACAAATTATCAAGCAGGGAATCGCCAAGATTGAAGACGACTTTGCAACTGGCGCAATCTGGCAAACTGAAGCCTGGCGTGGTGTAATCGATAACGTCAAACAGCACAATTCCACTCTGCATTTTTCTGGCATCTTTTCTGATGGCGGAGTACATAGTTCTATATTTCAGCTCTTCAAAATGTTAGAACAGGCTCAAAAAGAGGGGGTCAAAAAAATCCGCATTCACCTCATTCTTGATGGCCGCGATGTCCCACCTCAATCTGCCGATCATTATATTGAACTACTCGAAGATAAAATCGCCGATCTCGCAAAACATTCAGACCTTCCACTCGATTATCGTATCGCTAGTGGTGGTGGTCGTATGCTCTTTCTCGCCGATCGTTATGAAGCCGACTGGAATATTGTCAAAACTGGTTGGGATGCCATGGTTTATGGTAAAGCCAGTCAATATTTTACTTCTGCCATGCAAGCGATCCAGGAAAATCGTAAAAAAGAACCTGGGCTGCAGGATCAGTATTTTCCTAGCTTTGTTATCACCGAGCCTGATGCCGACGGTCATCCCGATCAATCTCATCCTGTTGGCTTCGTCAAGGACGGCGACAGCTTCATTTTCTACAGTTTTCGCGCCGATCGCGCCATTGAAACCGCCAAAGCTTTTACTGAGCAGAATTTTCAGGGTTTTGATCGTGGTACCGAGAATAATCGCCCGCTTGACGTCTTCTTCGCCGGTATGACCGAGTACGACTCTGATTTGCATATTCCAGAGCATTGCTTAGTCACCCCAATTACCATCAAAGATCCGCTTAATCAGATTCTTGCCATGCATCATATCAATCAGCTAGCCGTTGCAGAAACTGTAAAATTTGGTCACATCACTTACTATTTTAATGGTAATAGTTATGATAAGGCGCCAGGCGAAGATTTTCTTGAGATTAAATCCGATACTAGACCGTTCAATGAGCGACCATGGATGAAGGCTGCCGAAATTACTGATGCGGTACTCGAGCAAATGTCTGAAACTAACGAAGCTGGTCAGCCAAAGTATCAATTTATCCGTATCAATTATGCGGGTGGTGATATGGTTGGGCATTTTGGTGAGTTAGAACCGACTATCACGGCTATGGAGGCCATTGATATCCAACTCGCTCGCCTAGCTAAGAAGATTGATGAACTTGGTGGCATGATGATTATTACTGCCGACCATGGGAACGCCGAAGAAGTTCTAGATCCAGTCACTAAAAAGCCAAAGACTTCCCACACCACCAACCCTGTTCCGTGCTGGTTTTATGACAATACGAAAAACGCATCGCTCTATCGGTTGAAGCAACTCGAGGATGCGGGGCTTTCGAATGTTGCCCCGACCATTGCTAAATTATTCGGCATTTCTGATCTTCCAGAGTCCTGGCGTCGACCTTTAATCTAGCTGGATTACTTATGAAATCTGCAATAAAAACGGCTAGAAAAATATACACGCTATGATATAATCTTTTTAGAAAAAAAGATATTTTTTGGTGGGAAAAATAAAGGAGCTATTATGCAAAAGATTACGAAAGCAATCATTCCAGTAGCTGGTTGGGGTACTCGCCGCCTTCCAATTACGAAAATTATTGAAAAATCCATGCTTCCTGTCGGCAACCGTCCGCTCGTCGATTATTCAGTGCAAGAGTTAATCAAAGCCGGCATCACCGATATTTATATGGTCATTAGTAATGTTGAACCTTGCCAAGTTCAAGAGTTTTATAAGGATAATCACGCCCTCAATGACTACCTAGTTGAACGTGGTAAGGCTGACCGCCTAGCTCTTGCTAAAACTTTGCCAGATCATGTTAAAATTCATTACACCACCCAGGATCCAGCCGGTCGTTATGGGACTGCTGTTCCTATTGCTCTTGTGGTTGAGGAATATAAGATTGATGAGCCAGTTCTCGTCTTCATGGGTGACGATTTTGTCTGGAATCCAGATGGCGAATCTGCTGCTGAGTCTTTAATTAATTCTCTACAAAATGCTGATGAATCCGCGATTTTAGGCGTTGAAATTCCTAAAGAAAAAGTCGACAAATATGGCGTACTTAGTATCAAGGACGGTAAGCTCGCCAGTATAGTTGAAAAACCAAGTATTGATGAAGCTCCGTCAAATATGATCAATGTCAGCAAATATATAATGTCCAAAGAACTGCTTCGTCGTATTGTTGATTATGTAAAAACGCACGATTTTGGTCCTCTCGATCAAGAATATCTCGTCACCGATCCCATCGATGAATATATCAAGGATGGTGGCGTTATGCGAGTTGCTCCAACTACTGGCGAATACCTTGATGGTGGTTCCGTTGAAGGCTGGGTTCATGCCAACAATGTCGTCACTGGCTATCGATCAGTTAAATAATCTAATTTATTCGCTAAGATAAATCGCGAAAAAATATATCACCATAAGAATAATTCAATAAGGAGGATTATGGTAAAACCACGCACTTATCAGGAAGAGATTGGCTCGGTTGTCGCCAATATGCGTCGTGAAAAAGGCCTAACTCAGGCTCAGCTTGCGGACATGATTGGCACTTCTCAATCTGCCATTCACCGCATCGAAAAAGGTGATCAAAACACTTCTCTTGATATGATTAAAAAAGTTTCCACTGCTCTTGGCGGTCAAATTCTCTCTATTAACGACTCTTCTTCTCAGTCTTTTCGCGTTAATGGCGGACGTACTTTAAATGGCACAATCACTATCAATACCTCCAAAAACGCTGCCGTCGGACTGCTCTGTGCCAGTCTCATAAATCGTGGTCGCACCGTTTTGCATCATGTCGCTCGCATTGAAGAAGTCTTCCGAATTATCGAAGTCTTAGAATCTATTGGCGTAAAATGTCGTTGGTTTAATCGTCGAAAAGATCTTGAAATTATCACACCCCGCGAATTAAAAATGGACGAGTTAGATCTTGAAGCTGCCAGAAAAACTCGTTCCATTATCATGTTTCTTGGTCCACTTCTTCATCGCTACGAGAACTTTAAATTACCATATGCTGGTGGTTGCTCACTTGGTACTCGTACGGTAGATCCACATCTTAAGGCTCTCTCCGCCTTCGGTCTCAAAGTTGACGCTAAGTGCAACGCTGGTTTTTATGAGGCTAAAGTGAATCAATCTGAGCTTAAAAGTCGTGAAAATAAACGCATTGTTCTGATCGAACGTGGCGATACAGTTACGGAAAACGTTTTGATGGCTGCAGCTCTTTTTCCAGGGAAGACCACTATTATCGGCGCCTCACCAAACTATATGGTTCAGGATGTTTGTTTCTTTCTACAAAAACTTGGCGTCAAAATCAATGGAATCGGTTCCACAACTCTTGAAATTCAGGGTCTTGAAAAAATCGATGAAGATGTCGAGTATTATCCAAGTGAAGATCCCATCGAAGCTATGTCTTTCATCGCTGCTGCTCTCGTCACAAAGTCCGAAATCACTATCAGTCGCGCCCCTATTGAATTTCTCGAAATCGAACTCGAGGTGCTTCGTTCTATGCATGCCAAAATTGACCGTTCTGAAGAATATGAATCTTATAACGGCGAAACCCGACTAGTTGATTTGACGATTCATCGCGCTGATCTCGTAGCCCCCACCGACAAAATTCATCCTATGCCCTTCCCAGGCCTCAACATCGACAATCTACCATTCTTCAGTGTCATTGCCGCCACAGCAACTGGTCGTACTTTGATTCACGATTGGGTATTTGAAAACCGCGCTATCTATTCCACGTATCTTTCGAATCTCAACGCTAAAATTGAGCTCCTTGATGCACATCGCGTCTATGTTGAGGGCCCCACTAACTGGCATTCCGCCGAACTTGTCGCACCTCCTGCTCTGCGCCCAGCCGTCGTGGTGCTTATTGCGATGTTGGCTGCCCCTGGTGTCTCCATTTTGCGTAATGTTTATTCTATCAATCGTGGCTATCAGAATTTTGCTAAACGCCTCAATCATCTCGGCGCCGATATTCGTCCACTCTCTGGAATCTAACTAAATTTTCAAGGTTTTGTTCATATTAAGTCTATGTCGTCATTAAATTCATATCACCATTAAGTTCATATCGCCATTAAATTCAATACCGCCATGCCTACTCTCAAACCTCTTATGCTATAATTGACACATGCTACAGTCCTTCAAAATGAAGAATTTTAATGAGGTTGTCTCTGAAATTAAAATCTCTAAAGTAGTTTTTACTTGTGTTATGCTCATCGTGGCGATTTTTGCTGGCATCTGCTGTCAGATCAATCAAACTGAGCAGAACGCCGCCTATGTTAAAAAATATCTTGCCAACAAGAAAGGATACTACAGTAATCTAGTTTCAAACATGCGACGTGTGGTCACCGAAAAATATTATGGCATCACTAATAAAACCGAAGATTTTTCCGAAGCCTTCGTTTCTTCATTTTATTCTAGCTTAAATCGTAATCCAAATCACAACCTTAAAGAAGGTGTAGTTTTTATGCAACTCAAATATCTCAACGACTATTTTTCTGAAATTCTCGAACGAACCATTAGCCAGGAAACCGTCGAAAGTCAGCTTAACCGTTTTCTTGATCTAAGATTTTCCGCTCAGGCTAATCCATTCAGTCAAGCCAGAGATCAAGCCACCTCGAATACTCAAGCAAATTTCTCTAGCACCAGGGTTCAAATCTTAAATAACACCGCGGCGAAAGTCGATCAGCTGATGGCTAGTGAACGCATCACTATCGATCCGGTTATTCTTGAAGCTTTTATTACTCCACTAGTCGAAGTCTACTACAACCAACTTATTGCCATCAGTTTTTCAAGGGCCAGTAGTCACCAAAGTAGCCCAGCTTTCCGTTTTATAATCTTAAGTTTACCTATCTTACTCCTTCTATTTTGTCTAATTACAGGCTATTTCTTCTTCACGAGCATCGGTGGTCGACTAACTATTTTCTGTCTGGTGCTCGCTCTCTTTTTTATTGCTTTTAATCTGCAGGCTCCGGCTTCCAACCAAAACATTGACCTCACCTACAATCAGCTCAATCTTTTCGCATATTAGCTGATCCTGATTTTATTAGCTTTGCCTTTTCATCTATTAGCCGATATCGAATATCATCAGTTCAACCTCTTTAACTATTAGTGTTATAATAAATTCATGGAAATTTTTACGGAGGGACTTAATCCTGCTCAAAAAGCAGCAGTAGAGACATTGACCGGACCAGTTTTAATTCTGGCAGGCGCTGGTTCTGGCAAAACTAAAACCTTAACTCATCGCATTGCTAATCTAATCGCTCACGGTATTCCCGGCGAACGAATGCTGGCCGTCACTTTTACCAACAAAGCCGCCAAAGAAATGCGTGATCGTCTCTGGCGCTTATTACAACAAGCTCGTTCCGACGCCCGCCTCACGTTTAGTTTCAAAGATGATATATTTGCCGATAATGCTGCCATGATGGCAACTGATGGCGTACTCGGTCGCGACGCCGATAGTGATGGTTTTACCAATCCTCCCCGCAATTTCATGCCTTACATGGGTACCTTCCATGGTATTTGTGTCCGAATTTTGCGTATTGAATATCAGGCTGCTGGTCTTGACCGTAATTTTGTCATTTATGATACTGATGACCAGGTTTCATTGATTAAGCAAGCTATGAAAGATCTCCGCATTGATGACAAAGCTCTTCGTCCAAAATCAATTCAAAGTACTATTTCTCATTGCAAAAATATCGGTCAGACCCCTGAGGAATATGAAGAGGAGGCTTACTATCCAAATCAAGTAAAAACCGCCAAGATTTTCGCACGCTATGAAAAACTCAAGCGTGAATCATTTGCATTAGATTTTGACGACTTATTACTCGAAGTCACTAAGCTCTTCGAAACTAATAAATCTATCCGTGAAAAATGGCAAAATCGCTTCGAGCACATCTTGATTGATGAGTATCAGGACACTAATCATATTCAGTATCGACTCGTGAAAGCCCTAGTTAATCAGGATCGCAATATTTGCGTGGTTGGGGATGACTGGCAGTCGATTTACTCTTGGCGTGGCGCCGATTTCACCAACATTCTAAATTTTGAACGCGATTTTCCAGGTGCTAAAACCATAAAATTGGAACAGAATTATCGTAGCACTGGTAATATTCTCACCGCCAGCCAGAAAATCATCAATCAGAACAAAACTCGCACCGATAAGGAATTATATACGACTGCTGGTGACGGCGAGCCAATCGAAATTCAGTCGCTAATGGATGAAACCGCTGAAGCTAATTTTGTCGCTATGAAGATCATAAGTCTCCTCGCAAATTCTAAAACCAAGCTACAGAATGGTGAACTTGTCAAAGATTTTACTAGCTATTCCGATTTTGCCGTGCTCTATCGCACTAATGCTCAGTCATACGCCTTAGAAAAAGCTTTTATCTCGCATCAAATTCCTTATAAAATTATTGGTGGCGTTCGTTTCTATGATCGCAAAGAGGTAAAAGATGTTCTCGCAATCCTCAAATTGATTGTTAATTTTCACGATCGTATCAGCCTTGACCGTATCTGTCGTAATGTTCTTTCTGGTATTGGTCCGGCCAGCCTTGAAAAAATCCATACTTTCCTCAATCAATCCGAGATCTATGACTCTGTCGCACAGGGAAAAACTAATGCACTTCTTGACCCCAGTCTTTTTGATATACTTTCCGGCAAGGCAAAAAATAGTTTTGCTAGATTGCAAAATTTCTTGCGCGACCTCGATCTTTCTTTGAAACCTTCCGAAATAATCGAGCAAGTTATCCATTATTTTGGACTCGCGGAGATAGTAAAAGACGGCACTCCGAGTGGTGATGAACGCGCTGAAAATCTAAACACTATGATTGGCAACGCTTCCGAATTCGAATCTCTCGATGATTTTCTTGCCGAAGCCACTCTGATGTCTTCCGCCGATGAACAATCTTCCACTAACTTTGTCACACTAATGACCATCCATGCCGCTAAGGGGCTTGAATTTCCGGCAGTTTTCTTGGTTGGGCTTGAAGAAGGTCTCTTCCCAAGCTCTCGTTCAGATGATGAAGCGTCCATTGAGGAGGAACGTCGCTTAGCCTATGTCGGTATGACTAGGGCAAGAAAGTTGCTCATCCTTACTTATGCCGGCTCACGTTTTTCTAATGGTCAAAGAAGCTACAATATGCCGTCTCGCTTTCTCATAGAACTCGGATATAACCCCTATGGCATCACTAGCCAAAGTAGTACTATTAGCCAAAATAGCACTTTTAGTCAAAACAATATCGCTAGTCAAAGCGCCGTCACCCGTCGCAATTTTGATCCCTTTAATGACGACATCGAATATGATGATGTTGACCCCTTTCAAGATGATTCTAACGTGTTCTTTGAATAGTATGTTGTTTATGTTATAATACCTAGGATGAAAATCAAATCCCCGCTATTCTACAGACTTTTCTGTGGGTTTAGCGTCAGTGTATTTATTTTAACTCTCCTATTTGGGGTATTTTTGAGTATGCGCCCAACTTATGCCGAGTCGAAAAACTCCGACCATGGTGTAGTTTCTGATGTTCATTTTGTCACTTTCCATGATGATTCGAAATCTCTTACCATAAAAACTACTGCTAAAACTGTTGCAGAAGCCCTTGATCGTGCCAAAATTAACTATCATTCTTCCGATCATGTCGAACCAGCTCTTTCCGAACCCATCAATTCCGATAACTTCCATATAAACATCTATCGTTCTCGCCCCGTAATTATTAAAAGTGGCTCTATTAGTAAATTTGTCATGACTTCCAGCCTTGATCCGAAAGAAATCGCTCAGGCTGCCGGCATGACTATTTATGACGGCGATGAATTCAAACTCCTTGCCAGTCAAAACATTCTCGAGTCCGGTATTGCTACGGTTTATCAATTAACCAGAAATGGTGGTCGCACTATCACAGTCGAGGAAGATATCCCCTTCGCTGATAAATCCGTCAATGATGCCTCACTACCTACAGGTCAAACCAACCTCCGACAAGTCGGTGAGCTTGGTCGTAAATCCATGGTCTATCAAGTTAAATTTATCGATGGCAAAGAAGTTTCTCGTGAACTGATTAGTACTAATATTATCAAAAATCCTGTTGATCGCATCACCGCTGTTGGCATGAAGAAATCGATTCCTCCAGAGTGGGAAACTTGTGCCTCTTATGCTCGTGCCGCCGGTGTTTCCGAAGCAGATCTTCATGTCGCCCTCACCCTAATTTATCGTGAATCTGGTTGCCGTTTCGACGCAACCAATGCTAGTAGTGGTGCTTATGGCATTCCTCAGGCTCTTCCGGGTTCTAAAATGGCTAGCTTCGGTGCCGACTGGAAAACTAACCCTGTAACGCAGATTCGTTGGATGATTGGCTATGTCACCGGTCGCTATGGTGGTTGGAGCCAGGCTTGGAATTTCTGGCAGACCCGCCATTGGTATTAAAGGATATTCTAATTCTCAAAAAATGTTGCAAAATAAGAAATCTCTAGGTCAGAATTGGTTGAAGAATCGTCTCGTACTCGAGGAAATTGCTGAAAGCGCCATGCTATCTCTTGATGATTCTATCAAGAATCAGCCACTCTGCCTCGAAATTGGACCCGGTCTTGGTACCCTCACCAGCTCTCTTTTGCGTCGTTTTCCTCAAGTTCTTGCTATTGAATATGACGAGAAACTAGCTAAAAATCTCCCCAACTCATTTCCGGGTAAAAATCTAATAGTAAAACATCAAGATTTTCTCAAATTCGACCTCAGCTCCATTAAAGAACCTTATGTTGTTGCAGGTAATATCCCCTATTATATTACCAGTCCTATTATTCAGAAGCTGATTTCCGCCAAAAATCCTCCGCAGAAAATTGTTCTTCTCATGCAGAAAGAAGTGGCCGATCGTCTTTTGCTCGGACCAGGGAAATATACTTATCTCACCCTTGCCGTCCTTAATTTTGCCGATATTCATCCCGGCATTTATGTCGACCGCACTCTTTTTACTCCACCACCAAAAGTCGATTCCGCTTCGGTGATTCTAGCACCACGTAAAAATCCCGTGGTAAACGAAAAAGTCCTTAAATTTATCAAACAAAGTTTTACTAACCCCAGAAAGAAACTCATCACTTGTCTTCCGCTCATTGCAAATCGCTCCCGTGAAGAAATTAAGGCAATTTTTTCAAAGCAAAATTTTGATGAAAACTACCGCCCAGCTGACCTGAATCTAACTATTTGGCAAACTCTCTACGATTCACTTTTTTAGAAAAAATAGTTTTAATCCAAAGTCACTTTTTAGACCCAAAACTTTCGGTTTTGTAGGCGAGATTTAGTTGAGAAAAACAACCTTATAATTTGTTGATTTGTCTCACTTGTGTTAAGATAAACATAAGCGTATTGCTAATTTTTAGCATAATTTTTTGCAAAAAGAACTAAGTATAAGGAAAAAAATGGATCCAACTCTTCAGCCTCAAAATCAAAACGATACTCCAGCCTCAAACGGACTGGACCTTGACAGTCCAGCCACTTCAATCAATTCTGCCGTGCCAGTCAACTCCGCCACTTCAACCAACTCTACTACATCAGTCAACTCCGCCTCTTCATTCACTTCGGCTACTTTGACTACCCCAACTACTTCGGCTACCTCAGCCACTCCAACCATTCCGACTGTCCCAACCACTCCAGATACTCCATCTACCTCATCGACTTCAGCTGCTTCCCCTATCCCAGATTCTGACACCCCCGCCATGGGAGGCGCCGAGCTCGATAGTTTAATGAATGAATTAAATAACTATCAGCCAGAGAACGACACTGCAAATCTCGGTAGTATGACAAATTCCACAACTACTAGTACCGCTACTAACCACACCCCTAGCACTCCCTCCAGCTCCAACCCGAACTCTAATCGACCGCAATTTTCACCATCCGAAAATCTTACTCAGACCTCTACTACCTCCGCCTCTGTGCAGGGGCAAACCGATCAGAATAGTAACTTTAGCTCCAACTTCGATACAAGCGGTCTAGGCGGAGACCTCGCGGGCGTATCTCTTAGCGAGGCTAATTCGTCCGATTCAGTTTCCGCCACTAACCCTAATACTTCATCTTCAGCTAGTTCTGCTACCGGCGTAATTGAGTCAGACGAAGAAGATGGGGAAGATAAGCCACTCACAGCCGCCGCTCCCGTTCCTGGCTCCATTGGCAGCGCTGTTTCTTATGCTGACGTTGAGAAAAAACAGGCTGAAGAGGCCGCTAAGCAGGCAAAGAACCAGAATAAACCAAAAATTAAATTCACCCGCACCACCATTCTCGCTATGGTTGTTGGCGGTCTCGTGGTTATTACGGCTATTGTTTTTGCCATTATTTTTCTCACCACCCCCAAGAAAAAGCCATCTGAAGCTATCGGTAAAAATAATGTCGCACAGGCCGAATCAAAATCACTCACTTGTGTCCGCCCCCTTTCAACTAACGAAGTTGCCGAAGTTAATGCTGGCTATGGCAATTTTGAACGTCAATTTAACTTCAAAAATGATACTCTTGAGTCAATTACCGAAAAATACGTTTATCAATTCAATAGTGCTGATGCTGCCACTGCTGCTAAAACTACCATCGACGCGGCTTCTGCTGGCTCTGACACTACCACCACTGTTAATGTTAATCAGCTTCAAAAAACCACCAAGATTACCACTGAAAAGTTGGACAATTACCTCAAAGGCGTTGCTGAATTAAACTCTGTCACTAATCGTGATCTCAATGGCTTCTTAGCCGCCGAAAATCAAACTGGTCTTTCTTGTTCCACTATCGAATAAAAAAGTGTTTCTAGTCTAAAAGAAGCTTTTAGCGACCTTTTTGTAGTATAATAATCTTGATTATTGATAAAAAAGGAATCGTATGTCTCAAAAAATCTACATTACGACAGCCATTCCATATGTTAATGGCGCGCCTCATATCGGACATGCCGAGGATTATTTGCTTGCTGATATTTTTGCACGCTTCAAAACCATGCAGGGGGCCGAAGTTCGCTTCCAGGCTGGTACTGATGAGCATGGTAATAAAATTGAGAAAAAAGCTCAGAGTTCTGGTCTTGATATTAAAAAATACGTTGATCAGAATTCGCAAAAATTCCGTGATTTTCTTGCTAAATTCGATATCGGCTACACTGATTTCATTCGCACTACTGACGAGCAGCACATGAAACGCGTTCAAGCCATCTGGCAACGTCTTGAATCACACATTTATTCTGCCAGCTATAATGGCTGGTACTGCGAGGGCTGTGAAAGATTTGTCACACAGAAAGAATATGATGAAAACCAAGGTTCTTGTCCAGATCACCAAACGCCATACCAGCATCTTACAGAGTCGAACTACTATTTTCGTGTTTCTGATTTTAAGGAACAAATTCGTACTGCCATTGAAAATAACGAAATGCGCATTTTGCCAGAGTTCAGGAAAAATGAAATCTTGAAGCTTCTTGAAGATACGCCTGATGTGTCAATCTCGCGCCCAGTTTCTCATCTCACTTGGGGTATCCCAGTGCCTAGTGACCAGTCGCAAGTCATGTATGTTTGGATGGACGCTCTCACTAATTACATTACCGTACTCGGCTATCCAGATCAGGATATTTCGAACTTCTGGCCAGCTGACGTCCAGATTGTTGGTAAAGATATTTTACGTTTTCACGCGATTTTGTGGCCAGCTATTTTGCTCGGCCTTGGTCTGCCACTTCCTAAAACTATTTTATCGCATGGCTTCATCCTCACTGATGGTCAGAAAATCAGTAAATCTCTCGGCAATGTCATTGACCCCGTCGAAGTATTAGAAAAACATGGTCTCGACGCCTTCCGCTATTATTTCTCGAAACACGTCGATACCTTTCTCGATGCTGATTTTACCTGGGAAAAGTTCGAAAACGCCTATCGCAATGAGCTCGCCAACGATTATGGAAATCTCGTCCAGCGTCTTTCCGTGCTTTGTCAGAAAAACGGCGTGGAGAAAATTGACTTTAATCCAACTTTTAATGGCGCCTACGTCGCACTAATGGATCAATTCGAGTTCACTAATGCTATTAATTTCGCCTGGAATATGGTACAGGCCGTCAATCGTCACATTGAGGAACAAAAACCTTGGCAAATTGCCAAAACCGATATTGCTGAAGCTCGTGTTATTTTAACTAATTTAGTCCAGGAACTCCTTCTTGCTAATCATCACCTAAAACCATTCTTGCCAATTGCTGAATCGGTTGAACAACTCTTTGTTGGCAGCGGCGAAATTCTTCCTCCAAAGACTCCACTTTTTCCTAAAGACTAATCACTAGGAAATTAATCCATAAAGAGATTACCCAAAAAGATGGCTAAAAGCCTTGTAATTAAAAATAGCCCCGTGGGGCTATTTTGTTATCTATAAAATCAACCTAGAAAATCCAGATTAGCTATTAGTAGCAATCGTTCGGCTTATTTACAGCAGCAATCTTCTTTGCAACATTTTTCGTCGCAGCAAGCTTCCTTATCGTCTGATAGTGCGGTTGCTGCATCACCGAGGAAGAATGCCAAGATACCAGCAATCACTGGGGTTAAGATGTAAACCAAGATTTCCTGACCAACTTTGCTAATTAAAGTACCAAAATTCTCCGCAGAAGTTGGGAAAATCTGATACATAATCGCTACGGCTGGGTTCAAAATAAAGTTGTTAGAAATCTTAAAGAAGTTGCTTGAAGTTACAATTGCAAACAGTACTGCAAGCGTTACACCGCCACCGATGATTGCGGCATAGGTGAAAGCATTGCGACGTGATTTGTAATCCTGCGCACGATTGAAGAAGAAGGCGACAGTAAACACGCCGAGGAATTCAATCGCAGCGAGTTTCCATAGATTAGTAGCTTCAACTGCGGTTAGTGCAGGCAAATCAACTTTAGTCTCACCAGACATGCGGAAGGCATTAATAATAATTAAACCAAGCCATGCACCAATCACCTGTGCGACCATGTAAAGGACACCGCGAATGGCTGAAATGCGACGAGTAGCCATCATGCCAGCGGTGATTGCAGGGTTAAGTTGTGCACCTGAAAGCGTAAAGACTGCAAGAGTAATACCAATTACGCCAAAGAGTACGTAAAGTGGTTGATAAATTCCAAGAGTCAAAAGCAGCATAGTGAGGAACATAGTCCCAAGCAATTCTCCCGCCACGGCACCCCAAATTTTTGGTGATTTGAAAATGGTTAATATATTCTCTTCTGGGTCGCCCTTTTTGGCAAAGAAACCAGCAAAAACACACTTAGTTTTTTTAGGAGCTTTGATTTTCGCAAACTTAACATCTTCACTTACAATTGTTTTTGGTTCGGCTGCTTCGGTTACGGTCACAACTTCTTCGACGACGGTAACTTCAGCCTTTTTATTAGTATTTTTTGGCTTTTCCGTAGACTTTT
>ERZ772960.880-NODE-880-length-25079-cov-7.313819_pt1 | contig 25079 bp, 21 predicted proteins | sample MGYA00580678_ERZ772960 | MGnify/ENA primary metagenome ERZ772960 (study PRJEB29015, sample SAMEA2737930) | human oral metagenome | biome: human oral; feature: human-associated habitat; material: dental | place: China | collected 2059 ... | reverse complement strand
GGTGTAAATATGACAAGTCCACAACTGATGATAACAGAAGAAGATATAATTTCTTTTGTAAATGTCGGAAATGCAGAGGGTATCATTGAAGAAGATGAAAAAGAAATGATACACTCAATAGTAACTTTGGGAGAAACAAGTGCTAAGGAAGTTATGACACCAAGAACTTCAATGCTTGCTTTTGAAGGAGCTAAAACAATAAATGAAGTTTGGGATGAAATAATAGATAATGGATTTTCAAGAATACCTATATATGAGGAAACTATTGATAATATAATAGGAATCTTGTATGTTAAAGATTTAATGGAACATATAAAAAATAATGAATTAGACATACCTATTAAACAATTTATAAGATCAGCTTATTTTGTTCCTGAAACTAAATCTATTATAGAAATTTTAAAAGAATTTAGGGGCTTAAAAGTTCATATAGCTATGGTTTTGGATGAATATGGAGGAGTTGTTGGGCTTGTAACAATAGAAGACTTGATAGAAGAAATTGTTGGGGAAATAAGAGATGAGTATGATGATGAGGAAGAAAGTTTCTTTAAAAAAATAGCTGACAATGAATATGAAGTTGATGCAATGACTGATATAGAAACAATCAATAAAGATTTAGAGTTAAATTTGCCTATATCAGAAGATTATGAAAGTCTAGGTGGGCTTATAGTTACAACTACAGGTAAAATTTGTGAAGTTGGAGATGAAGTTCAAATAGACAATATCTATTTAAAGGTTTTAGAAGTTGATAAAATGAGAGTTTCAAAAGTCTTTATAAGGATTTTAGAAGAGGTAAAAGAAGAAGAATGAGATTAAAGAAAAATTTTTATACTGGCTTATTAATGATACTTCCAGTAGTAATAACTTACTATATTTTTAATTGGCTTTTTAATTTAGCATTTAGAATAATAAATAACACTGCAATTATAAAAGTCTTAAAAAAATTAGTATACTTTAGTTTTGGAGAAAAAGCAGATGCTTTTTATATACAAATACTTGTTTATATAGTGGCAGCATTGATAATATTTTTATCTATAACAGTGCTTGGTTATATGACAAAATTAGTATTTTTCTCTAAATTTATAAAGAAGGCATCAGATGTTTTAGAAAGAATACCAATTATAAAAACAGTGTATTCAACATCTAAGCAAATTATAGGGGTTGTATATTCAGGTGATGGTGAAAGTGTATATAAAAAAGTTGTAGCAGTTGAATTTCCTAGAAAGGGGATATATGCCATTGGTTTTATAACAGCAGATAAAAATACAGCATTAAAAGAATTCTTAGCTGATAAAGAAATAGTTAATGTATTTGTACCAACAGCACCTAATCCAACTTCTGGTTTCTTATTATGTATGCCAAAAGAAGATATTCATCCACTTAATATGAGTGTTGAATGGGCATTTAAACTTATAGTTTCAGGTGGTTATATTACAGAAGAATTAGTGAAAGAAAAAGAAGAGGACAAAATAACAGAATAAATGGGGGAGCAAAAATGACTATGAATAAGAAGATAGTGATAGTCTTAGGACTAAGTATTTTAATTTCAGGTTGTTTAAGTGCTAATAAAGAAAAAAATTATAATTTTATTAAAGGTTTAAATGAATATCAGAAAAATGATAAAGTTTCTGCCTTAGAAAATTATAAAAAAGCTTATGAAATGGATAAAAACAATGTAGTTTTATTAAATGAAATAGCTTATTTGTATGTTGATTTAGGAAATTATGAAGAAGCAGAAAATTATTATAAAAAAGCTTTGGAAGTAAAACCTAATGATGAAAATTCTCTAAAAAACTTATTGCAATTACTATATCTTCAAAATAAGATAGTAGAAATGAAAAAATATATTCCTATGATTATAGATAAAAATAGTTTTGTCTATAATCTTAATAATTTTAGGATAGGTATTTTAAGTAATGGTGAAGGCGAAGATATAGTTGAAAAAAGTTTGTTAAAGATAAGTTCAAATGATAGATTTTTAGAAGAATATAATGAGAGCTTTTATACAGATTTAGCAAGTGTTGCAGGCTTATCAGATAATACAATAAAGTATTCTAGTATTATTTTTGAAAAAGCATATAAAAAATATTCAAACAAGAATAAAGATATAGTAAAAATATATGCTAATTTCTTAATAGAAACCAAGGAATATAGAAAAGCAGAAGATATTTTAATGAAATATATTGTTAATAATAAAGATAATTTGGATGAGTACGCACTTTTAAAAATATTGTATACAAAAGAAAATAATAAACAAAAATTAGAAAATTTAAAAAAGATTTTAAGAAATAAAATATAAAAATAGGAGAGAAAATGGATTTAAAAAATTATGTAGCAACAATAGAAAATTATCCAAAAGAAGGGATATTATTTAGAGATATAACACCACTTATGAATGATGGAAAAGCATATAAATATGCAACAGAAAAAATAGTTGAATTTGCAAAAGAACACCATGTTGATATAGTTGTTGGTCCAGAAGCAAGAGGTTTTATATTTGGTTGTCCTGTATCTTATGCTTTGGGGATAGGTTTTGCCCCAGTTAGAAAACCAGGGAAATTACCTCGTGAAGTGATAGAATATTCCTATGATTTAGAATATGGCTCAAATAAGTTATGCTTACATAGAGATTCAATAAAACCTGGTCAAAAAGTATTGGTGGTTGATGATTTACTTGCAACTGGTGGAACAGTTGAAGCTACAATAAAATTAGTGGAAGAGTTGGGTGGAGTTGTAGCAGGATTAGCATTTTTAATAGAACTTGTTGATTTAAAAGGAAGAGAGAAATTAAGTAAATATCCTATGATTACATTAATGCAGTTTTAATTAGAGAGAAGGTATATTATGAACTATTGGGAACAATTATTAGATAAAGCGAAAGCAAATCATCTAAATTTAGATTTTGATAAAATTAAATTAGCATTAGGTTTTGCAGAAGAAAGTCATCAAGGGCAATATAGAAAATCAGGTGATGATTATATTGTCCATCCTGTTGAAGTTGCAAAAATTTTAATGGATATGAAAATGGATACTGATACAATAGTAGCAGGACTTTTGCATGATGTTGTAGAAGATACATTGATTCCAATAGCAGATATAAAATATAATTTTGGAGATACAGTTGCCACTCTTGTTGATGGGGTAACAAAATTAAAAGCTTTGCCAAATGGGACTAAAAATCAAGCAGAAAATATAAGAAAAATGATTTTGGCAATGGCAGAAAATATAAGGGTTATCCTTATAAAATTAGCTGATAGACTTCATAATATGAGAACATTAAAATTCATGAAGCCTGAAAAACAGCAATCTATTTCAAAGGAAACTTTGGATATTTATGCTCCACTTGCTCATAGACTAGGTATGGCAAAGATTAAGTCAGAACTTGAGGATATGGCATTTAGTTATTTACATCATGATGAATTTTTAGAAATAAAAAGATTGGTGGATAACACAAAAGAAGAAAGAAAAGACTATATTGAAAACTTTATTAGAACTATTATTAGAACCCTATCTGATTTAGGTATAAAGGCAGAAGTAAAGGGTAGATTTAAGCACTTTTATAGCATATATAAAAAGATGTATCAAAAAGGTAAAGAGTTTGATGATATCTATGACTTAATGGGAGTTAGAGTAATAGTAGAGGATAAAGCTACTTGTTATCATGTTTTAGGTATAGTACACAGTCAATATACACCAGTACCTGGTAGATTTAAAGACTATATAGCAGTACCAAAATCAAATAACTATCAGTCTATACATACAACAATAGTTGGACCTTTAGGTAAATTTATAGAAATTCAAATTAGAACTAAGGATATGGATGATATAGCTGAAGAAGGTATTGCAGCACACTGGAACTATAAAGAAAATAAAAAGAGTAGTAAAGATGATAATATCTATGGCTGGTTAAGACATATCATAGAATTTCAAAATGAATCTGATTCAACTGAAGACTTTATTGAAGGTGTAACAGGAGATATAGACAGAGGTACAGTTTTTACTTTTTCACCTAAGGGAGATATTATAGAACTTCCAGTTGGAGCAACAGCACTAGATTTTGCATTTATGGTACATACACAGGTAGGTTGTAAGTGTGTTGGAGCAAAAGTAAATGGAAGAATGGTAACTATTGACCATAAATTAAAAAGTGGAGATAAGGTAGAAATTATAACTTCTAAAAACTCAAAAGGACCAAGTATAGACTGGTTAGATATAGTTGTAACACACGGTGCTAAAGGAAAAATTAGAAAGTTTTTAAAAGATGAAAATAAAGAAACTGTAACAAAAATTGGTAAAGATAATTTAGAAAAAGAAGCCTCTAAATTGGGTATGACTCTAAAAGAGCTTGAAAATGATCCTACACTTAAAAAACATATGGAAAAAAATAATATTCCTACTTTAGATGAATTTTATTTCTATATTGGAGAAAAGAGAAGTAGACTTGATATACTGATAACTAAGATAAAAACTAGCTTAGAAAAGGAAAGAGCAGCTTCAACTTTAACTATTGAAGAAGTCTTAAAGAAAAAAGAAGAAAAGAAAAAAGAAGGAAAAAATGACTTTGGAATAGTTATAGACGGAGTAAATAATACTCTTATTAGATTTGCTAAATGCTGTACTCCTTTACCAGGAGATGAAATTGGAGGTTTTGTTACAAAACTTACAGGTATAACAGTTCATAGGAAAGACTGTCCAAATTTCCATGCTATGATAGAAAAAGATCCAAGTAGGGAAATTTTAGTTAAATGGGATGAAAATTTAATAGAAACTAAGATGAATAAATATAATTTCACTTTTACAGTTGTATTGAATGACAGACCAAATATATTGATGGAAATTGTAAATTTAATAGCTAATCATAAAATTAATATTACTTCTGTAAATTCTTATGAAGTAAAAAAAGATGGAGATAGAGTGATAAAAGTAAAAATATCAATAGAAATTAAAGGAAAAGCTGAATATGACTATTTAATAAGTAATATTTTAAAATTAAAAGATGTCATTTCTGTTGAGCGTTAGAGAATGGAGAATTAATGAAGTTACCAATCACATATAAGATAGAAAATAAAGATGGAAAAGCAAGAGCAGGAGTGATAACAACTCCTCATGGAGAAATAGAAACTCCTGTTTTTATGCCAGTAGGTACACAAGCTACTGTTAAAACTATGTCAAAGGAAGAATTAATTGATATAGGTAGTGAAATAATTTTAGGAAATACCTATCATCTTTATTTAAGACCAAATGATGAATTGATAGCTAGATTAGGAGGATTACACAAATTTATGAATTGGGATAGACCAATTCTTACTGACAGTGGAGGTTTTCAAGTTTTTAGCTTAGGTTCACTTAGAAAAATTAAAGAAGAAGGAGTATATTTTAGTTCACATATAGATGGTTCTAAACATTTTATATCTCCTGAAAAATCTATACAAATACAGAATAATCTTGGCTCAGATATTGCTATGCTCTTTGATGAGTGTCCTCCAGGGCTTTCATCAAGAGAGTATATAATTCCCTCAATAGAAAGAACTACAAGATGGGCAAAAAGATGTGTTGAAGCACATCAAAAAAAAGCTAGCCAAGGATTGTTTGCAATAGTACAAGGTGGAATTTATGAAGATTTAAGACAAAAAAGTTTAGATGAATTAAGTGAAATGGATGAAAATTTTTCTGGTTATGCAATAGGAGGACTTGCTGTTGGAGAGCCAAGAGAAGATATGTATAGAATACTTGACTATATTGTAGAAAAATGTCCAGAAGAAAAACCTAGATATTTAATGGGAGTTGGAGAGCCTGTTGATATGTTAAATGCAGTTGAAAGTGGTATAGATATGATGGACTGTGTTCAACCAACTAGACTTGCAAGACATGGAACAGTTTTTACCAAAGATGGAAGGCTTGTTATAAAAAGTGAAAGATATAAAGAAGATACAAAACCACTTGATGAAGAATGTGATTGTTATGTATGTAGAAATTATTCAAGAGCATATATAAGACATTTAATAAAAGTTCAAGAAGTTTTAGGACTTCGTTTAACATCTTATCATAATCTATATTTTTTAATTAGACTTATGAAAGATGCAAGGGAAGCAATAAAAGAAAAAAGATTTAAAGAATTTAAAGAAAATTTTATAAAACGATATGAAGGAAAATAGCAATATATAAAAAATATGAAGGAGGGGATAAAGTTGGAAGAAATAGTTGAATTATTAGAACAGAACAGATTAGCCGAATTAAAAGAAATTTTAATTAAAGAAAATCCAATAGATATTGCAGATGTTTTTGAGGAATTTCCCAAAGAGAAAGACTTAATTATATTTAAGTTGTTGCCAAAAGATTTTTCATCAGAAGTTTTTTCTTATTTATCTCCTGAAAAGCAACAAGAAGTTATTGAAAATATAACAGATGAAGAGATAAAATTCATTATGGAAGATATGTATCTTGATGATACAGTGGATTTTATAGAAGAAATGCCAGCAAATATTGTTGGAAAAATATTGAAAAATGTATCACATGACAAAAGAAAATTAATAAATCAAATGTTAAAATATCCAGAAAATTCAGCTGGCAGTGTCATGACGGTGGAGTATGTCTCTTTTAAAGATAATTGTACAGTGAAACAAGCAATAGACTATTATAGGAAAATTGCAATAGATAAAGAAGAAACAGATATTTGTTTTGTAACAGATAGTAAGAAGAAATTGGTTGGCATAATATCATTAAAAACTTTGATTTTATCCAATGATGATTCATATATAAAAAATGAAATGGATACCAATTTTGTCAGTGTTCTAACAAAAGATGACCAAGAAGAAATAGCAGCATTATTTAGAAAATATGATTTAACTACTATGCCAGTTGTAGATCAAGAAGATAGACTTGTTGGTGTTATAACAGTAGACGATATAGTGGATGTAATTGACCAAGAAAATACAGAAGATATACAAAAGATGGCAGCTATGAATCCATCTGATGAAGAATATTTAAAAGAATCTGTAATATCCCTTGCAAAACATAGAATATTATGGTTATTAGTTTTAATGATTTCTGCAACATTTACAGGTATGGTTATAAAAAAATATGAAGAAGTATTACAATCAGCAGTTTATCTTGCTGTTTTTATTCCTATGCTCATGGATACAGGAGGAAATGCAGGTTCTCAATCAGCAACTCTTATTATTCGTGGGATAGCTTTGGAAGAAATAGAATTTTCAGATATATTTAAAGTTATCTGGAAAGAATTTAGGGTAAGTGTTTTGGTTGGATTTATACTATCAGCAGTAAATTTTGTAAGAATTTATTATTTTACAAAATCAGGTTTAGAAACATCACTAGTTGTAGCAATAAGTATGTTTTTGACTATAATAATGGCAAAGGTTATAGGAGGAGTTTTGCCACTTATAGCAAAATCTTTGAAGATAGACCCTGCTATTATGGCAAGTCCACTTATCACAACAATAGTTGATACAGCAGCACTTATTATATATTTTCAATTGTCAGTAATATTTTTACATATATAATAATTTAGAAAGGTTTTAAAAAGAATGGAAAAAAATTTAGAAATATTGGATAGACTTTACAATCTCCGTTATAAATCTGGGAAAGTACATTTATTTCATAGTATTAATAAATTAGTTGGAAGATTTGGAAATGTTGTAAGTCTTGATAAAATATATGTAAGTAAAGAATATTTATCATATTTATCTGAGAAATTATTTAAAGATAAAGATAAATTAATAAGTTTTTTTGGAGGAAATAATAAATTTGTAAGACTTAGTTTAGTTCATGAATTTATGCAAGATTTTGGAAGGGATATTGCTCAGGATATAAAAGATGATTTTATGGAGTTAAAGAAATATAATTCATCTGTATTTAAGGAAGTCAAGGAAAGGATAATAGTTCTTAAAGAAAATGAAAATGAAGATATAACCAAAGAAGATATAGATTTAATTCAAAGATATCTAACTAATTGGAAAAATTTACAAGATAAGATTAGACATTTTATCCCAGAAGAATTTTATAACAAAAAAAATAATTATTTCTATACTTGTTTATTATCTTATATAAAATTTTTTGAAAAATTAAATTCAGATTATGAAAGTGGAATGAAATATTTGCTTGCAATAAATTAATCATAAAAATTATTACAGTGAAAGGAGAAACAAATTATGAAAAAGGGAATTTTTGCAATGTTTATTTTAGTAGCTTCCATGGCTATGGTAGCTTGTACTAATGCAAACACAACAAATGAAGGTGCAGTAGGAGAAAATGATGCTTTTAAGGTATTAGAAAAGAGAAGAGAGTATTATAAAGAACAAGATAAAGAAAGAGCTGAAACACAAGTTCAAACAGATACAGTAGGTGAAGGAGCAACAATAACAACAGAAGATGAAGCAAAAGCAAAAGAAGAAGCTGATAAAGAGGCTTTAAAAATATTAGAAAAGAAGAGAAAGGGAAATTAAAAAATATATTAGAAAAAAATTTAAGAGAATTTTTTTGAGAATAAAAATCTTAAAAAATTCTTTTTTATTTGTTATAATTGAAAAAGAAATAGAAAAAAGAGCTGGTGTAGACAAATTTGAATTTGCTAAAATAAGAAGATATTGATCTTGAAAAAATGCAAGATTTAAGAATGTATAATTAATGTTTTATTTATAAATGGTAGTGTCATGGAGGAAAAATCAATGTATATAAATCGTTATATAATTGCGTATTTTGTTTTCAGTGTATTAGGCTGGGTGTGGGAAAGCATATACTGTACTGCAGAAAAAAGAAAGTGGCAAAATAGAGGTTTTTTATATGGACCGTTATGTCCAATATATGGCTTTGGTTCAGTTATAGGATTGTTGTTTTATGATTTAATATCATATGGTATAATTCCCAGTTTATCATGGTGGATGATATTAATAGCTGGCTTTTTTGTTAGCATCCTATTAGAGTATCCAACATCGTATATACTTGAAAGACTGTTTCACGCAAGATGGTGGGACTACAATGACTTACCACTTAACATTAATGGTAGAATAAGTGTAATAACATCGGTTGGTTTTGGAATAGGAGCAATAATTATTTTGAATTATTTGATTCCAAACTTTGAAAAGATATATATAATTATACCAGATTTTATCGTTGTCTTTATAGCAGTTGTTTTAGTTGCCTTACATTCAGCGGATTTTACACTTACTGTTTCACATTTAACGAATTTTCAACGCAATTTAGATGATATGGAAGGTGCTTTCCAGAGTAAAATGACAGTCATTGTTGATAACTTCTACGAAAAGCAGAGCAAATTGTATGGTAAAACTTTAAGTCGCATCGCTTCCTTTAAAATGAGTGAACCACATAATATGATTGCGGAGAAAATACTTAAATTGGTGCGAGAATCGAGAAGGGAAAAATAGTTATGGTATTGATGGATTATTTAAAATGGAGAAATGATGTAAGTTTTTCAGTCTCTGCATTTAATGAAATAGACAATGTCATACTCTCGTATCTCTCTTATATCGATTTTGAAGAATTATATGGCACACAAGATGGAATACATGATCTAGAAGAAGTATTTTGTTTATTTTGCCAAAAACATTCATTAGAAGATATAAGGGAAAATGGAAGTTTTACACAGAGAGTACCTTTATTACTTGAAGAAATGGTTAATGGTGACCGATTCAAAAGAATAAAAGTTGGATATTACTATGGTGATCTTGATAAGGAAAAAGTTAAACAGTTTGCTGCTGTGGTTTTTATGCTTCCAGATGGGGTAAATTATATTTCATTTCGAGGAACAGATAGTACCATTACGGGGTGGAAAGAAAATTTCTTCATTAGTTATATGTCAGAAACTGAAGGAGCCAAAGAAGCTGTCTGTTATTTAAATAAGGTTTCAAAAGTTTTAAAAGGAGATCTAATATTAGGCGGACATTCAAAAGGAGGAAATTTTGCAATTTATGCAGCCGCCTTTAGTGATGACAGTATAAAAAATCGGATTATAAGGGTATACAATAATGATGGTCCAGGATTTAGAGATGAAGTAATCAATTCTAACGGATACCAGATAATTTTACCGAAGATACAATCTATTATTCCTCAGACATCTATAATAGGTCAATTACTTTCTAATAAGGGGAAGCAAAAAGTAATATGTAGCAAAGCAAATGGTATATTTCAGCATGATGCAATGACATGGGAAGTGACAAAAGATAAATTTGTACCTGCCGAATTGGATGATTTTAGTAGATTTGTAAAAGCAACATTAGAAAATTGGCTTGAAAAACTGGACGCTGAAACTAGATGTTCAATTATTTCAATAGTTTTTTCTATGATAGAGGAAACAGAATCGGAAACCTTCAGAGAATTTGGAAGCGATTTGATAAAAAATGCTGTAACAGTTATTAAAAGCTTGGTAAAGCTTCCAAGAGAAAAAAAGAGAGAGCTCATAGCTGCATTAAGTGCATTGATTAAAAGTAGTGGGAAAGTTACAATAAATCATTTAGCTCAATTTTCAAAAAAATAGGGATAGTTATTTAACAGTTGTTTGTCAAATAGTGCTAATAAAAAAGTTAAGACTTACAATTGAGATAACTAAGGGAATTTTTTGAGGATAAAACCTTAAAAAATTCTTTTTTATTTGTTATAATTGAAAAAGAAATAGAAAAAAAGATTGATATGCAGGGGGAGGAAATGAATAATAAAAAAGAACAAGAGAGAGCAGAATTACATAGAACAATTTGGGCTATTGCCAATGATTTAAGAGGGAGTGTTGATGGTTGGGATTTTAAGCAATATGTTTTAGGAATGTTATTTTATAGATATATTTCTGAAAATTTAACTAACTATATTAATAGAGGAGAAATTGAGGCAGGGAACTCAGATTTTAATTATACTAATTTAAGTGATGAAGATGCAATAGTAGCAAAAGAAGATTTAATAAGAACAAAAGGCTTTTTTATTTTACCTAGTGAATTATTTATTAATGTTAGAAAAAAAGCAGACAAAGATGAAAACTTAAATGTTACCTTAGATACTATTTTTAAAAATATTGAAAACTCAGCAAATGGAACTGAAAGTGAAAGTGACTTAAAGGGATTATTTGATGATATAGATGTAAATAGTAATAAACTAGGAGGAACAGTAGCAAAAAGAAATGAGAATCTAGTTAATTTAATAAATGGTGTTGGAGATATGAAATTAGGAGATTATCAAGAAAATACTATTGATGCTTTTGGGGATGCTTATGAATATTTAATGGGGATGTATGCTTCAAATGCTGGTAAAAGTGGGGGAGAATATTATACTCCACAAGAAGTTTCAGAACTTTTAACTAAACTTACATTGGTGGGAAAAACAGAAGTAAACAAAGTGTATGATCCAGCTTGTGGTAGTGGTTCATTACTTTTAAAATTTGCAAAAATTTTAGGAAAAAATAATGTAAGAAATGGTTTCTTTGGACAAGAGATAAATATTACAACATATAATCTATGTCGTATAAATATGTTTTTACATGATATAGATTTTGATAAATTTGATATTGCTCATGGAGATACTCTGACAGAACCAGCTCACTGGGATGATGAACCTTTCGAAGCTATTGTTTCTAATCCTCCTTATTCAATAAAATGGGAAGGGGATAACAGTCAAATTTTAATTAATGATTCTCGTTTTTCTCCAGCAGGGGTATTAGCTCCTAAGTCAAAGGCAGATTTAGCCTTTATTATGCATTCTCTTTCTTGGCTTGCTCCTAATGGAACAGCAGCAATAGTATGCTTTCCAGGAATAATGTATCGTAGTGGTACAGAGCAAAAAATTCGTAAGTATTTAATAGATAATAACTATATTGATTGTATAATCCAATTACCAGATAATCTGTTTTATGGAACAAGCATTGCAACTTGTATTATGGTATTAAAAAAATCAAAAATTGATAATAAGATTTTGTTTATAGATGCTTCAAAAGAATTTGTAAAAGTTACTAATAGCAATAAGATGACAGAAAAACATATTGATGATATTGTTGAAAAATTTACTAAAAGAGAAAATATAGAATATATTTCAAATCTTATTGAATATGAAAAAATAGTTGAAGAAAACTATAATCTATCAGTTTCAACTTATGTTGAAAAAGAGGATACAAGTGAGAAAATAGATATATTTGAATTAAATAAAGAGATTGAAAGAATTGTTGCAAGAGAGGAAGAATTAAGAAAAGAGATAGATAAAATTATTGCTGAAATTGAAATAAAATAAGGGGGAATTATGAATAATAGAATTAAATTTTGGGTATCTTCTCCTGAAAATCAATATCTTGAAAGAAAAAGTGCAAGAATAGAACCTCTTAATATATTAAAGCATTTAATTGCTTTTGCAAATGCAGATGGAGGTTCACTGATAATTGGTGTGGAAGATAATGGAGAAGTAACAGGTTTTAATACTTCTAAAGCACATAAAATAGAGGAATTTAAAAATATAGCTCTTACAAAATTAAAAGATAGTCCTATTTTACCAAAATATGAAATATTAGAAGTAAAAAATGAAAAAGGTGAAGAAGATAAAATTTTAGTAATTTCAGTTGAACCTGCATATGATAGAGTTATAAAATCATATGATAATAATGTCTATTTAAGACAGTTTGATAAAACAGAAAAATTAAATCATGAACAGATAACACAGTTGGAATATGATAGAGGACAAAGATATTTTGAAGATGAAGTAGTTGAAGATACTTCAATAGAAGATATTGATTTTGAATTACTTGAGTCTTATAGAAAAAATATGGATTTAACAAATTCAACTTTGGAAGATATACTAAAATCAAGAAATTTTATTAAAAAAGGACTTTTAACAAATGCTTGTGTTCTATTGTTTTCAAAAGAACCCACTAAATATTTACCACAAGCTAGGTTGAAATTTATTAGGTATGATGGAGTTAAAGCTAATGTTGGAACTGAAATAAATATAATAAAAGAGAAAACTTTTGATAAGGCTATTCCTAAGATAATAATAGAGGTAAAAGAATTTATAAAAACTCAATTAAGAGAATTTCAGTATTTAGATGGAGAAGATGGGACTTTTAAATCAATGCCAGAATATCCTGAATTTGCTTGGTTTGAAGGAATAGTAAATGCTTTGACACATAGAAACTATTCTATTAGAGGAGAATATATAAGGTTTATTATGTTTGATGATAGAATAGAAATACATAGTCCTGGGAAATTACCTAATATTGTTACTATTGCAAATATTTTAACTCAACGCTATTCAAGAAATCCTAGAATAGCAAGAATATTATCAGAATTTGGCTGGGTTAAGGAAATGAATGAAGGAGTTAAAAGAATATATAGTGAAATGGAAAAATTCTTTTTAAAGAAACCAGTTTACTCAGAACCAAGTAATAATGTTTTACTTGTTTTAGAAAATAATATATTAAATAGAAATATTAGAATTGAAGATAATTTAAAAAAATTAATTGATAAAGATATATATAAAGGATTGAATTTTATAGAAAAGGAAATTATGAAATTTTCCTTTATGAATAAAAAAATTACAGTAGCTGATTTATCTAAAAATATAAATAAAACTACGGTGACAACTCGTATGTATTTAAAAAAATTAGTAATATTAGGTTTATTAGAGTGGCATGGAACAAACCCAAAAGATCCTACACAGTTTTATAGTTTAAAGAAATAAAAAGTAACTAGTAGCTTTCTAGTATTTTCTAGTAACTTTCTAGTAAGAGAAGAAAGTGATTGAAATACAATGGATTTTTTAATAACAAAATAACTAGTAACTTTCTAGTATTTTCTAGTAACTTTTTAGTAAGAGAAGAAAGTAATTGAAAGATAAAGAGTTTTTAAGGAAAGACTAATAAGAAAAGTTACAAGTAAAATAAAATTTCTAAAAAGAGGGAAGATATGAGCAAATTAGATGAATTGATAAAAGAGTTATGTCCTAATGGAGTGGACTATAAGGAATTGGGGGAAGTTTTAGTTTCACTTAATACAGGGTTAAACCCAAGAAAATTTTTTAGGTTAAATACAGAAGATGCTACAAACTATTATGTGACAATTAGAGAAATACAAAAGAATAGAATACAATTTTCTGATAAAACAGATAGAATAAATGAAGAAGCATTAATTTTATGTAATAAAAGAGCAAATCTAGAAAAAGGAGATGTTCTTTTCTCAGGAACAGGAACAATAGGAGAAGTAGCTATAGTAGATGAAACACCAAATAACTGGTCAATAAAAGAAGGTGTATACTCATTAAAGCCTATTTCAGCAAATATAAATTCTAAATTTCTAATGTATGTTTTACAAACTAGAAATATAAAAGAAAAGTATTCTCAAAAAGTTGTTGGTGGAACAGTAAAAAGTATAACAATGGCAGACTTAAAAAAAATAGATATCCCTGTCCCACCATTAGAAGTTCAAAATGAGATAGTTAGAATATTGGACAACTTTACTGCCCTAACAGCAGAGCTAACAGCAGAGCTAACAGCAGAGCTAACAGCTAGAAAGAAGCAATATTCTTGGTATAGAGATTATTTATTAAAATTTGAAAATAAAATAGAAATTGTAAAATTAGGAGATATTGTAGAAGTATACGATGGCACTCATCAAACTCCTGATTATAAAAAAACCGGAATACCTTTTATAAGTGTAGAAAATATAGATAATATATATAATACAGAAAAATATATATCAGAGGAAGATTATGAAAAAAATTATAGGATTAAACCTAAGATAGATGATATTTTTATGACAAGAATAGGGACAATCGGGAAATGTGCTATTGTTACAAAAAATAATCCCTTGGCTTATTATGTCTCACTTGCACTTTTAAGACCAAATAAAAATAAAATAGATAGTGCTTATTTAAAATATATAATAGAAAGTGGAATTGGCAAAAAAGAATTAAATAAAAGGATACTGTTTACTGCTGTTCCAATAAAAATAAATAAAGGTGACATAGATAAACTTGAAATCCCTTTACCACCATTAGAAGTACAAAAAAGAATAGTGGAAGTTTTAAATAATTTTGAAAAAATATGTAATGACTTAAATATAGGACTTCCTGCTGAGATAGAAGCAAGACAAAAACAATATGAATTTTATAGAAATTTTCTCTTGACATTCAAAATAGAAAATTGTACTCTGCCTAAGACAAGACAAGACAAGACAAGACAAGACATAATTAAATTATTTATGTATATTTTTGGATATATAGAACTTGAATTAGGAGAAATATTAAAAATAAAAAATGGTTCAGATTATAAAAAGTTTAATATAGGAAATATACCAGTTTATGGTTCGGGAGGTATAATTAATTATATAGATACATATATTTATGATAAAGAATCTGTTTTAATTCCAAGAAAAGGTTCAATAGGAAATTTATTTTATGTAGATAAACCTTTTTGGACAGTAGACACTATTTTTTATACTGTAATAGATAAAGATATAGTTATACCAAAATATGTATATTATTATTTAAGCAGAGTAAATTTAGAGAAGTTAAATACAGCTGGTGGAGTACCAAGTTTAACTCAAACAGTATTGAATAAAATACTTATCTCTTTACCACCACTAGAAGAACAACAAAGAATAGTCAATATTTTAGACAGATTTGATAAATTGTGTAATGATATATCAGAGGGATTACCAGCAGAAATAGAAGCAAGACAAAAACAATATGAGTATTTTAGAGAAAAATTATTAACTTTTAAAAATATAAATGACTAAAATTTTTGGAGGGGACAATGTCATCAGTAGATTACAATATGCTTATATCAACACTTGAAAGTACAGTGGTAACTGAATATGTAAAAGAAGATATGCCAGTGTATACTTATCAAAGTGAAGCAGATTTAGAAAGAGAATTTATTAAAAATCTTCAAAATCAAGGTTATGAGTATCTAATTATCCATAATGAAAAAGAATTAATTAAAAATTTGAAAGATAAATTAGAAAAATTAAATAATATTATTTTTTCTGAAAATGAATGGGAGAGATTTTTCAAAGAAAAAATAGCAAATAAAAATGAGAGTATCATTGAAAAGACAAGAACTATACAAGAGGACTATATAAAAAGTTTCACAAGAGATAATGGAACTCTAATAAATATCAGTTTGATAGATAAAAAGAATATACATAATAATTTTCTTCAAGTTATAAATCAATATGAAGAAGAAAATGGAACTCATAACACAAGATATGATGTGAGTGTTTTAGTCAATGGTCTACCTTTAATTCATATAGAATTAAAAAGAAGAGGAGTTGCAATAAGAGAGGCTTTTAACCAAATTAATAGATATCAAAGAGATAGCTTTTGGGCTGGTAGTGGACTTTTTGAATATGTGCAAATATTCGTAATTTCTAATGGAACTAACACTAAATACTATTCTAATACAACAAGAGCAAGACATATTAAAGAAATGTCTTTTAATAGAAGAAAAGTTAAAAAATCTAGTAATAGTTTTGAGTTTACTTCATATTGGGCTGATGCAAATAATAAGGCAATAACAGATTTAGTAGATTTTACAAAAACTTTTTTTGCAAAACATACTATTTTAAATATTTTAACTAAATACTGTATATTTGACACAAGTGATACTTTGCTTGTTATGCGTCCTTATCAAATATCAGCAACAGAAAGAATTTTATCTAAAATACAATTAGCTAACAATTATAAATGGGTAGGTAAAATTGATGCTGGGGGCTATATTTGGCATACAACAGGAAGTGGAAAAACTTTAACTTCATTTAAAACAGCACAACTAGCTTCACAGCTTGATTATATAGATAAAGTTTTATTTGTAGTTGATAGAAAAGATTTGGATAGTCAAACACAGAGAGAATATGATAGATTTTCAAAAGGCTCAGCTAATGGAAATACCTCAACAAAAATATTAAAAGCACAATTAGAAGATAGATATGAAAATAAAAGCAAGATAATTATAACAACTATTCAAAAGTTAGGACATTTTATTAAACAAAATAAAAATCATGAAGTTTTTAAGAAAAATATTGTTCTTATCTTTGATGAATGTCATCGTTCGCAATTTGGGGAATTACACTTAGCAATAACAAAGACTTTTAAAAATTATTTTATGTTTGGTTTTACAGGAACACCAATATTCCCAAAAAATTCAAATGGAAGCTCAAAAACTTTATTTAAAACAACAGAGCAAACTTTTGGAGATAAATTACATACTTATACTATTGTAAATGCGATAAATGATGGAAATGTACTTCCATTTAGGATAGACTATATAAATACCATCAAAGAAAAGGAAAATATACAAGATAAAAAAGTTAATGCCATTGATATAGAAAAAGCAATGTCAGACCCAAATAGAATTAGAGAGATTGTTTCATATGTTGTAGAACATTTTGAACAAAAAACTATGAGAAATAAGCACTATGAATTGAAGGAACAAAGATTATCAGGCTTTAACTCTATATTTGCAGTTAGTTCTATTCCAGTGGCAAAAAAATATTATCTTGAATTTAAAAAGCAACTAGAAGAAAAAAATAAAAATTTAACTATTGCAACTATATTTAGTTATTCAGCAAATGAAGAAGAAAATACTGATAACTTAGATGATGAAAGTTTTGACACTGAAAATTTAGATTTAAGTTCTCGTGAATTTTTAGAAGAGGCAATATCTGATTATAATAAGAAGTTTGGTACAAATTTTGATACTTCTTCAGATGGATTTCAATTATATTATGAAGATTTAAGTAACAGAACTAAAAATAAAGAAATAGATATTTTAATAGTTGTAAATATGTTTTTAACTGGTTTTGATGCAACTACTTTAAATACTCTTTGGGTGGATAAAAATTTGAGAATGCATGGACTTATTCAAGCATTTTCAAGAACAAATAGAATTTTAAATTCAATAAAAACTTTTGGTAATATAATATGTTTTAGAGATTTACAAAAAGAAACAGATGAAGCAATAGCACTTTTTGGAAATAAAGAAGCCGGAGGAATAGTACTTTTAAAAACCTATGAAGAATATTACAATGGCTATAAAGATGATAAAGGTAGAGAAAAAGAAGGATATAGCCAATTAATAGAAGAGCTTCAAAGTAAATTTCCGATAGGTGAACAAATAATAGGAGAACAAAATAAGAAAGAATTTATAGTCCTATTTGGAAATATCTTAAAATTAAAGAATATATTGTCAGCTTTTGATAAATTTGCAGGAAATGAAATTTTATCAGAAAGAGAATATCAAGATTATCAAAGTATCTATATAGATTTGTATCAAGAAAGAAAACCAAAGGATACTGATAAAGAAAGTATAAATGATGATATTATTTTTGAAATAGAATTAATTAAACAGGTTGAAATTAATATTGATTACATTTTGATGAAAGTTGCTGAATATTATAAGTCAAATAAAAAAGATAAAGAGATACTCGTTGATATTAAAAAAGCTATAAATTCAAGTATAGAACTTCGTAGTAAGAAAGAATTGATAGAAGGTTTTATAGATAGAGTTAATTCTTCTAAAAATGTTACAGATGATTTTAAAAAATTTGTGAGAGAAGAAAAGGAAAAAGATTTAGAAAAAGTAATAGAAGAAGAAAAATTAAAGCCAGAAGAAACTAAGAAATTAATAGATAATTCTTTAAGAGATGGTACTTTAAAAACTACTGGAACAGATATAGATAAATTATTGCCACCTGTGTCTCGTTTTGGTGGAGGAAATAGAGTAGAGAAAAAATTAGGAGTTATTGAAAAATTAAAAGGATTTTTTGATAAATATTTAGGTTTGACAATTTAAAAAAAGGGTAGTTCAGTTTAATTTTGAACTACCCTTATTCTTATTTTTCTTCAGTTTCAATTACTTCATCTTTTGAACTTTGATTCTTATTTTGTGCAATTTTACCACCTAGATAAGAAGTTAATAATGCTTTTGCATCTATTCCTAATCCGTCTGTTGCAGCTTTTAAAACTTTATCTAAGTTTTGAGTCATTTCAGACATAAATTTAGTAGTGTTTCCCTCACCATACATAGTAATATTACCAATTTTAGATAGAGGTTCTGCTAAGTTTTTAGCTACCAATGGTAAAGCATTGTAGTACATTTCAAGTTTTGCAGCATCTCCGTATTTTGCCATAGCTTCAGCTTTCTTATCAAGTGCTTCAGCTTCAGCAAGTCCTTTTTCTCTAACACCTTCAGCTTCAGCAAGTAACAGAGCTTTTTTACTTTCAGCCTCAGCCAAACCTTTTTGTCTTGTAGCTTCAGCCTCAGCAAGTGCTTTTTCTCTTATTGCTTCAGCTTCAGCCAATGCTCTTAATTTAATTGCTTCAGCTTCTCTTTGTTCTTTATATAATTTAGCCTCAGCTGCTTGTTGTTCTTCAATTTTTTTAGCTTCAGCTTCCTTAGTTTTTTCAACCTTTCTAGCTTCTGCATCTGCTTGTTTTGGAACTATTGTTTCAGCTTCATATTTAGCCTTATTTGTTTCTATTGCTTTTTGTTCACGAACTAAATTTGATAACCCTGTTACTTCTTCTATTTCTTTTCTCTTTCTTTCTTTTTCAAGCTCATAAGTAACATCAGCTTTTACTTTCTCAGTATCAGCTTTAACTTTTAATTCAGCTTTTTTAATAGCAAGTGCATTTTCTTTTTCTGCTATATCTTGTTCAGTTTTTAATTTAATATCCATAGCTTCTTTATTTGCATTAGCCTTAGCTATTTCAATTTCTTTATCAGCTTCTGCTCTAGCTATTGATGCTTCCTTAGATATTTTTGAAATATTTTCAGCTCCTAAGTTTTCAATAACTTGTTTATCTTCTTGGAAGTTTTGAACATTGAAAGAAATAACTTTTAATCCCATTTCTCTTAAATCAGGAGCAACATTTTCTTGTACTTTTTCATTGAAGTTTTTTCTGTTTTGTACAATTTCTTTTAATTGCATTTGTCCAACAATCTCTCTTAAATTACCTTCTAAGACATCTTTAACTGATATAGCAATATCAGAACTTTTTCTATTTAAGAAGTTTTTTGCAGCAATTTCTAAAATGCCTGCTGTTTCATCTACTTGAAGATTAACAACTGCATCTACTTTAATATTAATGAAGTCATTTGTAGGAACTGCAACTGCTGTATTTACATCCACTGAAAAAACCGATAAATCTAAATAGTCAACTCTTTCAAAAAACCTTAAATAAATTACTAATTTTCCCTTTGCAACTCTATTTTTACCAATTCCTGAAATAAAAGCTATTTTGTTTACAGGAACTCTTACATAGGAAAAAAAGCAAACAATAAAAATAACCCCTATTGCAATTAGACCTATTACAAAAAGATTTGATGAAAACATTTAAACCACCCCTTATTTAGTATACTATTTTCTTTATTATAACATATATGACAAAATTTTGAATTAATAAAATTAAATAAGTAATATATAAAAAATTATGGTACAATTTAATTGGTGATCTTATGTTTAAGAAAACAATTTTTAAAACAATATTCAAATATGCAATTCCCAATGTTATTTCTATGTGGATATTCACACTTTACACTATGATAGATGGAGTATTTATAAGTAGATTTGTAGGTTCAACTGCTCTTGCAGGAGTTAATTTAGCTTTACCACTTATAAATTTTATTTTTTCAATATCTATAATGATAGGGGTTGGAAGCTCCACCCTAATTGCAATAAAATTTGGAGAAAATAGATATGATGATGGAAATAAAATTTTTACTCTTGCCACCTTTTTAAATTTATTTTTAGGTATATTTATTTCTGCTATAATACTTTTAAATATTGATAGAGTTATAAATATTTTAGGTGCTAACAAGAGCCAAGAGGTATATAAATATGTAAAGGAATATCTCATGGTAATAGTCTTTTTTAGTGTATTCTATATGTCTGGCTATGCCTTTGAAATATACATAAAAATTGATGGTAAACCAAGTTACCCTGCTATATGTGTTTTAGTTGGAGGATTGACAAATTTAATATTAGATTATATTTTTGTTGTTATTTTCAACTACGGAGTAACAGGTGCAGCAATAGCAACAGGAATATCACAAGTAACAAGTTGTGCTATGCTTTTACTTTATATTATTTTAAAAGCTAAGTATGTAAAGTTTAAGAAATTAACTCAAATTAGGTTTGATAAAATATCTAAAATTTTTAGAACAGGATTTTCAGAGTTCTTAACAGAAATATCATCAGGAATTTTAATACTTATCTATAATCTTGTTATATTAAAGAAAATAGGAGTATTAGGAGTTTCAATTTTTGGAACAGTTAGTTATATAAGTTCATTTATAACTATGACTATGATAGGTTTTAGTCAAGGTATACAACCTGTAATAAGCTATTATCTAGGTAAGAAAAATTATAAAAAATTAAAAGAAATTTTAAAAATATCTATTGTATTTTTAGGAGTGTTAGGAATTTTCTGTTTTATATTTGTAAGTCTATTTTCAGAATATATAGGTAAAGTATTTTTTAGAGAACAAGATATGATTTTATATGTAAAAAGAGTTTTGAAAATATATAGTCTATCCTATTTACTAATTGGAATAAATATCTTTGTTTCAGCATATTTTACTGCAATAAAAAAAGTTATTTATTCAGCATTAATAACTTTTCCAAGAGGAATACTATTTAATAGTATTTTGCTCTTAATTTTACCAAATATCTTTGGAAATAAAGTGATATGGATAGTTAGCTTTTTAAGTGAAGTTTTAACTGTTTTTATATGTATATATTTATTAAAAAAAATAAAAAGGGAAGAAATTTTGAATTGATATGAAAAAAAGAAATTTAAAGGGAAGTGTAGTTTTAAATCCAGTCCCAGTTGTATTAATAACTTGTAAAAACTCAGAGGGAAAAGATAATGTTTTAACTATTGCTTGGGTGGGAACAATTTGTTCAAAGCCACCTATGTTATCTATTTCTATAAGACCTGAAAGATTATCTTATGACTATATAAAAGAAACTATGGAATTTATAATAAATTTACCTAGTAAAAAACAAACAAAAGAGGTTGATTTTTGTGGAGTTCGTTCAGGTAGACAAATTGATAAAATAAAAGAGTGTGGCTTTACTTTACAAGAAGGTAAAAAAGTAAAATCTTCATATATAAAAGAATGCCCTGTAAATATAGAATGTAAGGTTAAAGATATTATTAAATTAGGTAGCCATGATATGTTTATAGCAGAGGTTTTATGTTCTCATATTGATGAAGATTTGTTTGATGAAAAAGATAAAATTCATTTAGAAAAAGCTAATTTAATTTCATACTCACATGGAGAATATTTTTCATTATCTAAGGAAGCAATAGGTAAGTTTGGATATTCTATGATGAAGAAAAAGAAGAGAGTTAAAGGGGGAAAAAATAGAAATTGCTAAAAATGCTACTAATGAAGATTATGAGGTGTTTGAATGGTAGAAGAATATGAAGTTAAATAAATATATAAATTTTAGTAAATAGATGATATAATATTAAAAAAGATAAAGAGGTGATTAGATTGACAACATTGACATTGAATTTTAATGAACTGGAAAAAATGGTTGAAAATGGAGATAATGATTTAATAATAATACCTAAAAAAAAATATAATGAACTATTAGAAAAAATAAAGGAATTAGAATATTGGCAAGAAATAGAAAGAAGAAGAGCTGATTTAGATGCTGGAAATGGGAAAGTTTTGACATTAGAACAAGCAATAAAATATGCTGAAGAAAAAGCTAAAGCCACAGGTATAGAACTATGATAATAAAAACAGATGAGTTTATATGGCATGAAAAAGCATTGAATGAGTATACAGATTGGTTAGTTAAGAAGAAAAATAAACAAATATTTAAAAGAATAAATGAACTTCTAAATGATTTGAAAATAAATGGAGTATTAAAAGGTATTGGAAAGCCTGAACAGTTGAAGCATTGTAGGAAACCTACTTTTAGTAGAAGAATAGATGAAGAACATAGATTAGTTTATGATATAAAAGATAATCATATTAGAATTTTGAGTTGTGAAGGGCATTATAATGATAAAAATTTTGATGAATATTAAAGAAATACTTATAATATATAAAAGTCAAAGATAAGGTTATAAATTTATTGAGAGAAAACCTTATCTTTTTTACATTTACTTGCCATATCTTTACATTCTTCAATACTATCAAATAGATAATCTGCAATGACTTCAAATTTATCATTACAATGAAATAAATAATATTGATTATTATAAGAACAAATAGCAAGATAATAGATATATTCTATTTTTCCATTATCATAAAAAACACTTCCATAATTACCTTTTTGGGTATAGAAATATACAAAAGCACCGTCTAAAACATTTGGAAACATTTAATCACCTCTTTTATTTTCAAAATATTGTATTAAGATCACAGCAATAGCAATTAAAAAAGTTCCTATTATAAAATTTTGACTGATAGTTTCATTTAAAAATATTATAGCAAAAACTGTTCCAAAAATTGCTTCTAATGATAGAATTAACCCCATAATATGAGCAGGAACATATTTTTGAGATATATTTTGTATTGTAAAATTTAGCATAGTACATATTAAAATCAGATAAATCAATGAAAAACTCATAGAAAAATTAATAACTTTCTTTTCAAAAATTATTTGAAAAATAAATGCTAAAACACCTATTGCCAGCATTTGTATTATTGTTATATTTATAACATTTATATTGAATTTTTTTATCTTAGAAAATAATAATATATTTAGAGCAAAACCCAAAGCACATAATATCGTTAAGATATCACCAAAGTTTAAAGAGAATTCAAAATTTTTAAAATCTTTAAAAGAAATAAACAGTAACCCGACTAATATAAGGAAAAATAAAGCAATAACATTTTTCTTAATTTTATTTTTAAAAAAGATAAAATCAAGAAGAGGAATGATAACTATGTAAAGTGAAGTTAAAAAGGATTGTTTTGAAACAGTGGTATATTTTAATCCATAGGTTTGAAAAGCAAAAGCAGAAAATAAAAATATACCAGCTAATAATCCAAAAATTAAGTCATAATAATTTAGACTTTTAAATTCTTTAATATAAAAAATTAATAAAATTATTCCAGTTAAAAAAATCTAAAAAATATAATTTCAAAAAGAGATTGACTATCTATAATATTTTTAATGAATATGTAGGAACTTCCTCTAATAATAGCCAGTAATAAAACTAAAAATAAAAATATTCTTTCTTTCCTTAACATAGTTCCCCCTTTTTCTTTTCAATTATAATTTCTATATTTACTATAATATAATATTTTAGATTGAAAAATCAAGAAAATAAAAAAAATCTCTTGACTTAGAGCTAACTCCAAGTTATAAAATAAGTACGTTCTAAAAGAGGAGGTCATTATGAGTAAAAAATTAGTTGTATATTTCTCACATAAGGGAGAAAATTATTCAAAAGGAAAAATTGTAAATTTAGAAAAAGGTAACACAGAAATTGTTGCTGAGATGATTTCTAATATTTTAAATGCTGATATATTTGAAATAGTTGCAGAGAAAGAATATCCTTTTAATTATAATGAGTGTATTGAAATAGCAAAGAAAGAACTTAGAGAGAACTCAAAGATAAAATTGAAACAAGATATAGATATTAAAGATTATGACACAATATTTGTAGGTTATCCAAATTGGTGGGGAACTGTGCCTATGCTAGTGTGGACATTTCTTGAAGGAAAAGATTTTACTAATAAAAAAATTTTACCATTTTGTACAAATGAAGGAAGTGGGCTAGGTAAAAGTGAAAGTGATATAAAAAAAATAACAAGTGGAGCAAAAGTATTAAAAGGTTTAGCAATAAATGGTTCAGAAGTAAATAATTCAGAGGGAAAAATTAGAAAATGGTTAGAAGAGGTATTAGAATGACTATAAAAGAAGTGAGTGAACAATTAGGGATTACACAGGACACACTTAGATATTATGAAAAAGTTGGAATGGTACCTCCTGTTACAAGAACAGAAGGAGGAATTAGAGATTATCAAGAAGATGATATAGAATGGATTAAGCTTGCAACTTGTATGAGAAGTGCAGGTTTACCTGTGAAAGTAATGATAGATTATTTAA
>ERZ772960.877-NODE-877-length-25122-cov-4.928831_pt1 | contig 25122 bp, 16 predicted proteins | sample MGYA00580678_ERZ772960 | MGnify/ENA primary metagenome ERZ772960 (study PRJEB29015, sample SAMEA2737930) | human oral metagenome | biome: human oral; feature: human-associated habitat; material: dental | place: China | collected 2059 ... | reverse complement strand
TACAAAAAACTTAAGTAAATTCGCATTTGGTAGTTGAAACTACCAAGTGTTAAAATTCGTACGCAAAAGAAGACAAAAATAAGGCTACGACTGGCGAGTTAGAGAGTTTACGGCATTTGGTTTATTAAGCTAGCAAGGCTAGTTTATCTTATCTAGTTCTTCTAGTTCTTCTAGTCAGACTAGTCGGACTGGTCAGACAGGTCGGACAAGTTAACAAGATTGGTGGCGTTAGCCATCTTTTCACCTTTTCACCTTTTCATCCTTTCACATTTTCCCCACTGCAAACGTTTACGTAAATATTCTATTTTTTCGTTTTTCCAGCTATTTTTTCGCCGTATCTTTGTCCCGTTAATCATTTCGTATTAGGCATAATAGCAACAACAAACCCTAACAATCATGAGCCTACTCGACTTCATTATGGTGACTTTGCTCACCATCGGCGTACTTTCGGCAGGTATGGCCTTTGCCAAACAAGGTAAGAATATGACCTCTTTCTTTGCCGCAGGCGGTGCTGTTCCTTGGCAAACCAGTGGTCTGTCGCTCTTCATGAGCTTTTTCTCGGCCGGCACTTTTGTTGTTTGGGGTTCTGTTGCCTACCTGCATGGCTGGGTGGCGATAAGCATACAATGGACAATGGCCTTGGCAGGACTGCTCGTGGGCACGTGTATTGCCCCCCGTTGGCACCGAACAGGCTCGCTCACCGTGGCCGAATACATCGACAAGCGCCTAGGCGTACATGTTCAGAAAACCTATACCTTTCTGTTTCTCTTCATCTCACTCTTTCTTACGGCGTCTTTTCTCTATCCCGTAGCCAAGATTGTAGAGGTATCTACTGCTCTCGACCTCAACCTCTGCATCATTCTCTTGGGTGCATTCTGCATACTCTACGTGTCGGCAGGCGGACTTTGGGCCGTTGTTTCCACCGATGTATTGCAGTTCATCATCCTCATGGCGGCCATTATTATAGTTGTACCGCTATCACTCGAACGCGTTGACGGCCTACACACACTCCTCTCGCAACTGCCCGAGCGATACTTCCAGCTCACCGCCAACGAGTATCCACTACTTTTTATCCTCGCATTCGGACTTTACAACGCCATCTTCCTTGGTGGAAACTGGGCCTATGTGCAACGCTTCACTTGCGTTCGCACCAGCACAGATGCCAAGCGCGTGGGTTGGTTCTTCGCGGCTTTGTACTTTGTGAGCCCCATATTGTGGATGCTTCCACCAATGGTTTACTACCTGCTTAATCCCTCTTTGGGCGTGATGGAGAGCGAAGGCGCCTATCTCATGATGTGCAAAGAAGTGTTGCCAAAAGGCATACTAGGGCTGATGATAGGCGGAATGATATTCGCCACCACCAGCGCGATGAACTCCAAACTCAACATTGCATCGGGCGTAGTAACCAACGACCTTTACAAACGCCTCTATCCGCACAGCTCGCAGCGTCGACTGATGCTTGTGGCGCGCCTTTCCACCGTGGCCTTTGGCGTTATAAGCATACTCATAGCCCTGCTTATACAGCACATGGGCGGCGTTGTCAATGTTGTTATCAGCCTTGCAGCCCTCACGGGCGTTCCACTTTACCTACCCGTTATATGGACTTTATTCTCACGCCGGCAAACAGGCTCAACGATATTGGCCACCACCATCACCACATTGGTTGTTAATGCGCTGTTCAAATTCGCGGTGCCAGCACTAACGCGCTTCACATTTAGCCGCACGGGCGAGATGGTTTTCGGCTGCTCCTTGCCCATCATCATGCTCGGAGCCTTCGAGATTTATTTTGTACTGACAGGTAAAACCTGTAACCGCTATGCCGAATATGCCGCATGGGAACAAGCCAACACCACCCAGCGCAACGCCCAAACGGCACAAGCACAAGCCGAAGCCAAAGGCGAAAACACATACAGCAAGCGCATCATAGGCCTGGGAATATTCTTCATCGGCCTTGCCATCGCCCTGCTAGGACTGCTCTCCGAGGGGCATACCATGCTGGTTACAAGCACTGGGGCTTGCTTTATGCTCATTGGAGCGGCCTTAACATGGAGCATTAAAAAAACAATGAAAACAAGAACTAACAATGATTGAAGAACTATTTGAAAACAATAAGCGCACACAACGCACTCAACACATCGACGCCGACCTGCTTGTAGCCGGCGGAGGCATGGCTGGCGTATGCGCTGCCATAGCTGCAGCCCGACAAGGACTGCACGTAGCCTTGGTGCAAGACCGACCCGTGCTGGGCGGAAACGCATCAAGCGAAGTGCGACTATGGGTGCTGGGCGCAACATCACACATGGGCAACAACAACCGCTGGGCAAGAGAAGGCGGTCTGCTAAACGAATTACTGGTTGAAAACACCTACCGCAACAAGGAAGGAAACCCCGTTATATTCGACACCGTATTACTAGATAAGGTGCTGGCCGAAAACAACATATCGTTGTTTCTCAACACCGTGGTCTACGACATTGAGAAAAAAGGTTCGCGTAACATTGCCAGTGTAACGGCTTATAACCCACAGAACGAAACCCGCTATATCTTTAACGCAAAGCTGTTTTGTGATGCAACGGGCGACGGACTGTTGGCTTATATGGCCGGAGCCCAATATCGGCAAGGGGCGGAAGATGCCGAAGAGTTTGGCGAAAAGTTCGCCCCCAACAAAGAAACATACGGCGAAAAGCTGGGCCACACCATCTTCTTCTACATCAAAGATGCAGGAAAGCCCGTGAAATATGTGCCACCACATTTTGCACTTAGCATCAACGAAGTGGAAAGTAGCATCAACAAGATACACAACCCCGAGTATTTCTCAACCAAAGAAGCAGGCTGCAAATACTGGTGGATTGAATACGGAGGCCGACTAGACACCATTAAAGATACCGAAGAGGTGAAATATCGGCTGCTCAGTGTGGTGTACGGTATTTGGAATTACATTAAAAACTCTGGCCGTTTTCCCGAGTCGCGCAATCTCACCTTAGAGTGGGCTGGCACCATTCCGGGCAAACGAGAGAGCAGAAGGTTCGTGGGTTATTACATGCTTACCCAACAAGACATTATCGAACAGCGCATGCAGCCCGATGCAGTTGCCTTTGGCGGATGGTCGCTCGACCTGCATCCAGCCGACGGCGTGTTTAGCAAAGAGAAGAAAGCCTGTACGCAATGGCATGCCAAAGGCATCTACCCCATTCCCTACCGCTGCTACATCACGCCACATTTAGACAACCTTTTTCTGGCTGGGCGCATCATTAGCGCCACCCATGTGGCCTTTGCCTCAACACGAGTGATGGCCACTTGCGCCGCTGGTGGCGAAGCAGTAGGCACAGCTGCGGCATATTGCATACACCACAATTGCACGCCAGACCAACTGATGGACGAGCAACACATGGCCAAATTGCAAACCTTGCTCACGCGCAATGGCGTTTACCTGCCGCAAACCGATGTGCAGATAGCCAACAACGCCCTGCAAACAGCCACCATCAAGGCATCGTCTACATTGGTTTTAGACCAGCTGCCGCCCAGTGGCGAGTGGAAAACGCTGGTGCATTCGGCAGCACAGATGCTCCCGATAAGCAAAGGTGCAATGCCCAACATCGGCCTTTGGCTTCGAGCCGGCCAAGAAACAAGCCTGAAAGTGGAGCTACGCATCAGCAGCAAGCCCTTTAATCACACCCCCGACCAAACGTTAGAAACCGTTGAGCTGCCATTGCATGCGGGCGAACAAGAGGTTACATTAGCCTTTAAATGCCGCATCCCAACAGACTGCTACGCCTTTGTGTGCTTCATGAAGAACGAACACGTGGCACTGCAAGCATGCAACAGCATCGTTAGTGGCGTAATGGCAACCTTCAACAAGTGCCTTCCGGCCGTTTCCAACTGGGGCAAACAAGAACCGCCTGCCCACATCGGCGTAGAAAGCTTTGAGTTCTGGTGTCCCGAAAGGCGCGAAAAGGCCTACAACATCGCCATGAAAATAACGCCCGGTTTGCGTTGTTTCGTTCCCGAAAACCTGCTCACATCGCCCTATCGACCCGTAAACAAGCCCAACGCATGGGTTGCGGCCTTGCACGACAAGCAACCCACACTAACCTTTACGTGGGAAAAAGAACGGCAGATAAAGGGCATTAAGCTGTTTACCGACGTGGATTACGACCATCCGATGGAAACCGTTCAATGGGGACACGCCGACAACTGCATGCCCCAATGTGTAAACGGCATCGAGATTATTGCCTCGCCCAACACTCATGTCACCATTACCAATAACTATCAGGCCATGATAGATGTGGCGTTCGAGGGGCAAGGCATCAGCACCAACCATTTGGAAATACGCCTCTCTAACGCTTCGCCCAATGCGGCTGTGGCCTTGATGGGCATTCAATTCATATAATCATGACGCAAAGAAGCATTACCCTAGCCCTAGGCCTGTTGCTTTCTGCATGTGCTTTGCTCCATGCACGCACGCCAAAGCAAATTGTTTATCGCCCAACCGACAACACCCTGGTTGTGCCCACCACGCACGGCCAGGTGCGTTTGCCCCTTAGTGGGCAGCATCTATTCGTTGCCGACACGGATTTTAAGCCGCAAGTAATCGACACTTTCAAAACCACGCACAACATACATTTCATCGAAGACAACTTTATTTACCCACGGCGGGCATGGCTAAACAACATCACCAACGTGTCGTTGCTCACGGCTGGCACGCACGTTAAGCTGCAAACATATCATGTTCTGTCGCGCCAACCACTGGTGTTAAAGGCCGAAAGCCAATGGGCCGATGTGTATCTGCGTTTCTCGGTCAACGGAAACTCCCTCTTCGTAAACCAAACCCTCGTGCCAAAACAAGATGGCTGCTACTCGTTGTCCACCCCAAGCCTACCCATCGCCAAGCCCCAAACGGGGTTTAAGGCCGTAATACCCGGTTACGTGCATGCCGAATGGGTAAACCCCGACTTCGTTTCGGCTTACGTTTACGAACACGGAATGCCCAACAAGCCCGTTGTATACCAAGACAAGTGCGCCACAACGCCCGTGTCTATCCTGCAAACGCAGGGCTTAACCATCGGCATAGCTCCCGAAAGGCAGTTCCCACGCAAGCCTTACCTCAACGGAGAGAACACGCATGCCCAATGGAACGTGGGCTATGGCGCTATGGATGCTGAGGGAAAACTTAGTCCCCAGTTATATTATCCCGTGCTAGGAACGCCCAAAGCAGCATTAAAGAAAGGTGAAAAGCTGGATTTTGCCTATCGCATCATCCTCTCTAAAAACAACTGGTACGACGTTTATAAGCAGGTTATTTATGGTATTTACAGCTTTGACAACATGCGGAAGGCCACCAACGAACAACCGCTAACAACCCGCATAAACAAAATTTACCACTATATGCGTACCCAATCGGCAAAGCTTTTCCGCAAGGCAGAGTGCGAAGGCGTGCCTATCTGTGCACAAGATTATCGCGGAGGCGTGCATGGCGCAAACAACGATGCCATGAAAAACGCCGACTACGGGGCCATGTGGATGACGGTGCGCATGGCCAACGATACGGCATTGGCCAACAGCCTGCTACCCTACGTGCGCAATTTCAAACTAAAACAGCAGTTTGCCACAGGCAAATACGCCGGTGCACCGCAAGGGCAATACTTCTTGTGGAAGAGCAAGCGTTGGGTGGAAGAATGGGGCGAACACATCGAACCCATCGCCATTACCTATTATTCGCTCATTGATGTGGCTAACATGCTGCTGTTCGAGCCCAACGACACCGCCCTGCAAGCAAGCCTGCGTACATCGGCCAACCTATTGCTGGCCATGCAAAGGCAAGACGGCAGCTGGCCTTTGGGCGTAAACTTAAAAGACGAAACCGACATCTTGCCCGACCTAAAAGACCTTCGTCCCACGTTCTACGGCATGTATGTGGCCTATAAAATGCTGGGCAACGATAAGTACTTGCAAGCCGCCATGCGGGGTGCCAACTGGTTTATAGCGCATGCCGTGCGCCCAACTGCCCTAGTTGGCGTATGCGGCGACACGCGCTTTGCACCCGATTTTGCCACAGCCATGTCGGTTCAGGCTCTGCTCGACATGCACCAACTAACGGGCGATGTGCGCTACAAAGATGCAGCTCTTGACATGGCACGCTATTTCACCACCTATATATACACCCATCCTGCCGACGTAACTCCGCTTAAAGACAAGACAGGACACAGCCTCAATCCCCTACAATACACCCAAGCGGGGCTGGCTTGCGAACATATCGGCGTTATAGGGTCGGCCAATCCGCAAGGGCCAATCCTCCTTTCAAGCTTCGCGGGCATGTTCGTAAGGCTTTATCAACAAACGGGCGATGTGCTTTTCCTCGACATGGCACGCGCCGCAGCCAATGGCCGCGACCGCTTTGTTGAACCCGAATCGGGCATTGCAGCCTATTATTGGGCACATTTCAACAAGGTTGCCTTACCCTATCCGCAACACGCATGGTGGCAATTGGGCTGGCTAACCGACTACCTTGTGGCCGAAGCCGAGCTGCGCAGCAAAGGGCGCATATCCTTTCCGCGAGGTTTCGTAACGACAAAGGTTGGACCGCACAAGGTTCTGGGCTTCTCTGCTGGCACTATCGACGGCGAAAACGTTGAGCTAACCATTGGCAACAACAGTCTTTCGTGCCATAATGCCAACCTCGAATTGCTTGTTGCACGTTCCACAAAAGGCAGTCATGGCTATGCCATCGTTATGAACAGCATCAACCGCCCCACACAAATGCGCCTAACAAACGCCAGTGGGCAGTGTTTGAAAACGGGCCTAGTGCCACCCTTCGGTATCGAGATTGTGAAACTAAAAAACATATAACCCAAACGAAATGACTTTGAAGTGATAGTAAAACAGTATTAGGTTTCCAGCGCAATTGCCTTTAAACGCCTTACGGCAACATGCACATGCCCCACTACAAAGAGGCTTGTAGCGGCACTACAAAAGGCTTGTACTGGCACTACAACACGCTTGTAGCCCCACTACAAGGGGCTTTGTACAGACAGATTGCTTACAACTTGCTGGCAAATAAACACCTAATAACCATTTCTTTTAACATGAAATAAGTTGTGTTATGGCAAAGACAGTAGCTTTATTGTTGACTTTGTGGTTGGCCTTACCACTAAAAGGGCAAACCTATATGCTGGAAGCAGAACGCTTTCAGTATGTGGGCGGCTGGAAAGTAGAGAAAGATGTCGAAGCCTTCAATAAGGCCGTGCTGATGGTTACGGCGGGCGGTAGCGGTGCTGCGCATGCCACAACGGTGTTGGACGTGCCTCAAAGCGGACGTTATGTGTTTTGGAGTCGCACGAAAGACTTCCAAACCAAGGCTCCACGAACCCGCATTTCACGCCTAATGCTAGACACCATGCAACTTGCCCTGCAAGGCATACACGGCAGGGAGGGTTATCACTGGGAACAGGTAGGCACCATTGAACTGCACAAAGGGCTGCATGTGCTGCGGGCTTGCGATGTGGCAGCCAACTATGCGCGTGTTGATGCCGTGCTGTTTACACGCGACGAAGGCCTCGATCCCAACCAAATAACCTACAAACAACTTACGAAATACGAGATACAACCCATCCCCACGCCCCTGGAAAAGCCCTTAACAACAATGGGCCAAAACGCTCTTGCCTTGCTCAACACAAGTTCGCCTGTGGTTGATGAAATCTCAAACGGCCTGTTAAGGCTTCGTATTCATAAGGCAAACAACCAATTGGTGCAACACATATCGGTACACACAAAGGGGCAATGGCGCAGCTGGGACAGCCCCCAACCCCACAACCGCTTATACATCATTAAGTCGGCACGGCCCCAATTGGGCTACAACTCCATCTTTCCACTATGGTCGGGCGGGCAAGCGCCATTGCTTCGCGTGGGCAACAACACCTATCCCGTATTTGAGCAAGACCACTTGCAAAACCCCTTTCTGGCAGGTAAGGTTTGCCCAATGCACATATACCGCCACGAAAAGGCTGGCCAAAACACGCTACGCGTATGGTACGCATCGAACGAAAACGACACAATAGCCTCCACATGGACTTTACATGCCAACAGCCACGTGGTAGACGTGCATTTAGAATATGTTGCACGCACGCCACAATATTACAGTATGGCTTTCGAAGCCTTTCAGCCACAGGCAGAAAACGCGGTAACGAATGTTCTGCTTTCGCCCCTTTACCAGTTCAAACGCCTGCCAGCCACCCCCAATCTCTTGCCTATTACCCTCACGCCACAGCCCGTTAGCATCATCGAGACCGGCAACCTAAGCTGTTTCTTGGCACCCAACCCCCAACATCTGAACCGCAATTGGGGCATATACGACATGGGCTTATCACTTAAAAACGCAGCCAACCAGGTGCAACCCGTGGCCTTTTGGCCCATATTGGGCGAAAAAAACTCGTATAAAAAGAAAGGCGAAAAACTTACAGCCCATTTCAAACTGGGGCTATTGCCACTGCAATGGCACAACACCTTGCAATACCTGTCTGACAGCGTGTTTGCCGTTCGCGATTACAGAGTACAAACAACACCGCTCACCGATGCCGTTTTCCACACCATCAACCTAATAAAGAACGATGAGGCAGCAGGCTGGGATGCCGCCATGAGGGGTTTTCTAGACATCGAAAGCAACCCAAACGTACGCACGGAAGTTGTTCAGGCCGCACCTTTGGCGCTGGTTTCGGCCGCTATCGTTACCCACGACGAACAGTTATACACAACACGCGCCCTGCCCGCCATCGAGTACATGCTCTCGCGAAAGGGCTTCAGATGGGGCTACCCTCAGGCAAACGACCCGCAAACACAAACCCCAATGAACCCGTTCTCGCCCTTTGGGTCACAATACAACACGGCTCACTTCGAGGCACTACACCGACTTTTGGGTCATAACAACCCGTGGCTGGCCGACATCGCCATGCCCGAAGGCAAACCTAGATACAGCAAAGGTTATGGCGTAGACCAAACTTGGGCAGACGACTTGGCCGCCTTTCGACTCACAAAAGCAGACAAATGGTTGGTGAAAGCCACCATTGGGGCCAACCACGAGCTGCAGACTGCGCTATACAACAACCCCTCGAAGCCCATTTTGCCGTGGATGTTCTACCATGCGCAGGCTTATCCGCAGTGGTTCGACCTGCTCGACCTCTATGATGTATGCAAAGACAAGGCCTTACTTGCGGCCTCGGCCTACGCCGCACACTTCACTATCGCGGGCATCCGCACTTATCCCCCTATCGGCAACGACACCATCCTCATCCATCAAGGCGGCAAATATGTGGGCAATGCCAATGTGTTTTGGAAGAAAGACAAGCCTTACAAGCTGGGCTATCCGCGCAAAATGGGCGATGTAAGCGAGAAAAAGGTGGCCCAACACACGCTTTCGCCCGTAGGACTGGGGTTTGAACAACCCATGACCTTCTTCAACCGCGAGGGCAATATCAACCATACCTTCATGTCAACATGGGCACCTTCGCTTTTGCGGCTTAGCGGTTTGTGTGGCAACAGCCTGTTCGAGACGTATGCGCGCAACGCCGTTATTGGGCGTTTCGCCTCTTATCCGGGTTATTATGCCGCTGGCTACACCTACCTCCCGCTGGATTCGGTTTACCCTTACAAAGGTCCCGACGTCACTTCTCTCTACTATCACCACATCCCCTCGCACCTCAGCTTCGTGCTAGATTACCTACTTACCGAGGCAACACAACGCTCTAAGGGGGCTATTGGCTTTCCTTATGGTAAGCAAGAAGGTTTCGTGTGGTTCAACAACAGGGTGTATGGCGGCGAGAAAGGCTACATCCTGAACGACCGCGACGCACAACTTTATATGCCACAAGACATGTTGAGGCTATCTTCAACCGACGTAAACTGGCTCTCGGCAGTGTCTGCCAACAACCTTTGGCTCATTCTGATGAACGAGAAAGATAGTTCGCTGAACGTAAGCTTGCGCTTAAACACGCCGCTGGTATCGCCTAACGGGACGGCCACCGAGCACTACTTTGCACAAACTAACTCGGTTGTGAGCGAAGAACGTAGCCTGAACCAAAACGCACTTACCGCCACTATCGCGCCCAAGGGCATAACGTTCGTGTCGTTGCCCTTAGCTAAATCGCTGCCAACTTATCCCTTTTCGCCCATTAGCAATGGGTTTAAGACGGTGCAACTAGACCCAAGCCACAGGCTATATCTCTTCCGCATACGGTCGCCTTTTGGCTGGGATTCGCTCTATGGATACATAGACAGCCCCTTAACAAAAGGCTACTCGGCCAGTTTAACCTGCCAAGCAGGTAGCGCGAAGTCACAGATGGACGAGCGCATGGCCTTTCCCTACGAATGGAGCATAACCCACTTGCCCGCAACCATGCCCCTTAACATCACGATGAAGATTGGCAACGAGCGCAAGACTATCATCACCAAGCAGATAACAATGTAATTACTAAGTAGCAATCTATATGAAAAAAATTCTTTTAGCATGGGTAGTATTCGTTACTACTAGTTTAAACGCACTGGCCCAACACGCGATTGAAGGCACAGTGGTAGACGACACGCGAACGCCTTTGTTAGGTGTAACCGTGATGGAAGAGAACACATCCAACGGAACTGTCACCAATCAAGATGGCCATTTCAGCCTTTCGGTATCAGGACAGAAGGCCGTACTGGTGTTCTCGAGTATTGGAATGAAGGCCGTTCACCAACAGGTGGGCAAGGCCAAAAGCATGTATATCGTGCTAGAACCCGATGCCAAAGACCTAGGACAAGTGGTGGTTATCGGCTATGGCTCGATGTTGAAGAAAGACCTAACAGGCGCTGTGGGGTCGATAGACATGCAAGACCTACGCAAATCTAATTCGGCATCGTTGCTTAACTCGATGGCTGGTAAGGTTGCAGGCGTAAACGTAACGGCTTCGTCGGGCGAATTGGGCGGAGATGTAAACGTAGTTATCCGCGGAAACAACTCCATCAATGCCGGAACGCAACCGCTTTATGTGATAGACGGCACGCTTATCGACGTGAACAACGGCGAAGTGGCGACCTCTACCATATCGGGTCGCGCCACATTTAACCCGCTCGCGGGCATCAACCCAGCCGACATCGAGTCTGTGCAGGTGCTTAAAGACGCCTCGGCTACGGCCATTTACGGCTCGGCAGGAGCAAACGGAGTTATTGTTATCACCACGAAGAAAGGTCAATACAATAAAACCGAGGTGAGCTTCGATGCACGTTTCGGCATCAGCAAGGCCACAAAGCATGTTGAGATGCTGCAAGGACAAGAGTTTGCCGACTATCGTTTCTCGCGTTTCCCCAACAGTCTTGAATGGGGAATAGACACAGACGGCGACGGAAAACCCAACCGCGCACGCATCTTTGGCCAAGAATTTGAAGACAACACATCGCACGATTGGCAGCGCGAGCTACTTCGTACAGGCTTTTCGCAGAACTATAACCTCAGCATTAACGGCAGTAGCAAATCTAATTCGCTGCTGTATTCGCTCAGCGGAGAATATCTTAAGCAGAACGCCATAGCCAAAAACAACAGCTTTACGCGCTATACGGGTCGCTTTAAGGTGGAATACGCACCCAACGACAAGCTGCGCATAGGCGGTAACGCCACCATCGCGCGCACCGAACTCTATGGACCGGTGAGCATGGGAGGCGGACTTCAATACAACGGTTGGCTGGAAGCGATGTTCGTTTACAAACCCTTCAACTTTAAAGTAGACCCAGGCGACCCCGATAACGGCAATGTATCAAACCCTGCACAATCACTGTTCGACTCGTATAAGAAAACGCCACTCACGCGTATTCTCGCTAATGGCTTCTTGCAATACAAGCCATTGCCTGGGCTAACCCTACGCACAAGCCTCAACACAGGCCTTACTTTCTCCAAATCAGAAGAGTGGTACCCCTCAAGTACATCGTGGGGATATGCCCGAAACGGACTAGCCAACGTGCTGGAAGCGACAACCGAGCAATGGCAAAGCACCACAACGGCCACCTATGTTAAGAGTTTTGCTGGCGGTCACAGCCTAACGGCCATGCTAGGTTTTGAAACCAGCAGCTACGTTTGGGCCAACCTGAACGTAACGGCCGAGAATTTCCCCGTGCAAACCTACAATCCCGTGTTCGACTTGCAGCAGGGTGGAGCCGCTATGCGCAAGCCCTCTACCAACAAATACCGCCAAACGCGCATGTCAGAGTTTGGCCGACTATTCTATTCGTTTAAGGATCGTTACCTCACTACGCTCACTTTACGTCGCGACGGCTCGTCAAAGTTCGGTGTCGACAACAAGTACGCCACCTTTCCATCGGTAGCCTTGGCTTGGAAAGCCCACAACGAGCAGTTCATTAAAGGCATAAAGGCCATTGATGAGCTGAAACTTCGCCTCAGCGCAGGTGTTTCTGGTAACGACCGCATCACGCCTTACCGCTCGCTGCAACGATTAGACAACACTTATTACCTCAACCTTAACGATGCAGCCGTATTGGGTTTGGCTCCATCAGAAAAGTCGAACCCCAACCTGAAATGGGAATCTACCGCCCAATACGACCTAGGACTCGACGTTAGTCTGCTGAAACACCGTCTCGGTTTTACGTTCGACGTCTATTACAAACGCACCTCCGACATGCTTTTGCAAGGCGACGTGCCTGGTCAAAGCGGCTCGTACAAGCAGTGGCAGAACATCGGTGAGGTTGAGAACAAGGGTGTGGAGTTATCCATTAATTCGCTCAACATCAATGCACGCAACTTTAAATGGCGCACCAGCTTTAACATTAGCAGCAACCGCAACAAGATCATTTCGCTTGGCAATGTAACCGCCATACCGGTAAACATCAACGACGGCACCATCAACGAAGTGTCGCGACTGAAAGTGGGTTCGCCCATTGGTGGCGCATGGGGCTACGTATGGGATGGCATTTACCAAAAAACAGACTTCGACGAGCACGGAAACCTCAAGCCCGGCGTGGTTGGCATCAAGGGCATTAAGGTAAAACCCGGCGACTTAAAATACAGAAGTCTTAACGGCGACAACGAGGTAGACCCTGTAAACGATAAAACTTTCATCTCGAGAGGCGAGCCAAAGTTCTTCGGCGGCTTGCTAAACAGCTTCGAGTATAAAGACTTCTCGCTCTCATTCTTCTTCAATTACAGCTATGGCAACGAGGTTCTCAACATTTCTCGCTGGAAATTTGAAGGCTATTCGGCCCACTACAACGTAGCAGCCGAATACTACCACAACCGCTGGACCGAGGCAAACCCCACCAATCGCTACCCCGAAATCAAATCGCCCAGAAAGAACGACGTGTCGTCTTACTATGTGGAGGATGCCTCATTCCTGCGCTTACAAAACCTCACCTTTACTTACAGCTTGCCCCAAAGCGTGCTTAAGCCTCTGAAAATAACAGCTTGCCAATTCTCGCTCTCGGCCGACAACCTATTTGTGCTCACCAAGTACACAGGTTTCGATCCCGAAGTATCTTACCACAACAAGCTCATCACAGGTCTAGATAACGTAACCTATCCCCGCAGTCGTTCGTTCTCGCTGGGCATTAACATTAACTTCTAAACACATAGCATTATGAACACAAAGATAATGGCAACCTGCCTGTCGCTCACACTCCTTTGCAGCTGTGGCGATTTCCTTGACGAGAAGGTTTATTCCTTTGCCGATGGCAACACGCTCTTTGCAAATGCCAGCAACACAGAGAAAGCATTGACGGGCGCTTACGATGCCCTAAACGCCAATGCCATACAAAATCAAGCACCACACGCGTTGTTCTCGCGCAACATCCACTTGCTTACGCAACTGGGATGCGACGAAATGATTGGCCGAACCGACTATATTGGCATTGCAGACATTAAGCCCTTTTGCAACTACACCTACAATTCCGAGTCGCGTTTTCTAGGCGATGCGTGGTTTGCACTTTACGCTGGCATATACAGAGCCAACGGCGTAATAGAGAATGCGCCCAAAGTGGCAGACATGACCGACGAACGCCGTAAAGAGGTTGTGCTCGAAGCACGTTTCCTTCGTGGGTTCTACTACACTTACTTGGCATGGTTCTGGGGCGGTGTTCCCTTGCAAAAGTCGGTAAACGACAGCGAACTAACCCCCCGTTCTAGTTTAAAAGACGTGTACGAACTTATCATTAGCGACTTAAAGAGCGCTTACGAGGGATTGCCCAAACGCAACACCTACGACTCACGCGCCAACAAATACACAGCCGCCGCCATGCTGGCCAAGGTGTATCTATACTTGGCTGCCTGCAAAGAAAACAATGTTGGGGCCGACCTTAACTTCCCACTCAACTCCTTCGACTGGGTAGACAGCAATGCACTCTATGCAGAAGCCAAGGCTCTTTGTGCAGACATTTACGCAAATGGCGCCTATATCTTAAACCCCGAATATGCCTATAACTTCATTGCCGACCGCCCCGCGCTGAAAGCCGAGCAAGCCAAAGAAGCGGTAATGGTGGCTACCTTCGGAAAAGAAGCACCAAAGTATTTTGTCTTCGCTCATCTCACGGGAACTGTGGGCAATATCACACAAGACGGAGGGGGTGCAGGCTGGTTCCCCGCTCTGGGCGAACTAATAAGCCTTTACGATAAAACGGATGTGCGCTACAAGCAAAACATAGGTGGAGCAAATACCAAAAACAAGGTAAATATTATGGGCGTGGAATATCATGTTCCTTCGGGACTCTACCAAAGCGGTGTAAACACCTTCCTCACAAAGTTCCGTCAGAGTTCGCCAGCAGCACGATTGGCTGCGGGCATACCCGCTGCTTCCAGCGTACTAAATTTCCCCATCCTGCGATTTGCCGATGTTATCCTGATGTATGCAGAGGCCACTTACAAAACAGGTGATGAGGCCGAAGCCCGCAAACTGCTCGAACCCATCCGATTACGCGCAGCAGGCAACAGCGCTGCCGCTGCCCAAGACTTAGCAACGGCCTATCATAAGGACAATTTCATGGACGAGCTGAAAGACGAACGCTCGCGTGAACTATGTGCAGAAGGCTGGCGAAGAATGGACCTTATTCGTTGGGGACGCTTGCAAAACGTGGTGCAAAACCTCAAAACTAGCAACGAAAGCGGTGTAAAACCCAACATATTCCACTATAACACCAAGCACGCACAAGCTGTTAAAGACAATTTCCAAAGCTACAAGATATGGTATCCCATACCCAAACGCGACAGGGAAGCCAACGCCAACCTTGTGCAAAACCCCGGATGGGAATAAGAGAAGTGTGTAGGTAAATACACTTGCCGAAGAGTTGTTGTTAGAAAACATGAGGCAAGTGTAAGAAAATCTACTTCGTCGCGCATCTTCAAACGTCAGTACAATCCAGCTTGTAGCCTCACTACAAGGTGCTTGTACTGACACTACAAGATGCTTGTAGCGCAACTACAAATACCTTGTAGCCACGCTACAAACGGCATTGTACTGATATGTTGCTTGGCAAACTGTTGGCAAAAACATTCACAATACCATTCTCACTTTATCACAACAGCTTGTTAACTAGCTAGCACATCAACCCACCATAACCATAAACTCAAACATGCGAACGTTTATCACATCATTAGTTCTAAGTGTTGCAATTACCACACAGGCACAAACATTTAGGCAGATAGAACCTGGCGTATACTTGCTCGCAGCTGGGCAAGAAGACGCTCACACGCCCCTGCGTTATAAAGAACCAGTGGCGAAACAGCTGAAAGACATGCCAACAACGGATAATCCCTTCGCCAAAGAAGGGGTACACATCGAGGTGAATGCACGCGGGTGCGTGGTAGACATTCCGCTTGCAGCCGACGAAAACATCTATGGCTTCGGCCTGCAAATGGGGTCGTTTGTGCAGAACAACAAGAAAAAACGCCCCCTGGTAAACGACCATCCTTTGAAAGACCTAGGCTATACCCATGCGCCGCAACCTTTCTATATATCTAACAAGGGATATGCCGTGCTGATAAACACCGCACGATATACCACATTTTACATCGGAACGAACCGAAAGAACACAGACTATACGCCATCAGGAGACAGCCAAAAGGCAAAACTATCTACCGACGAGCTGTACCGTTCGTCGGCACAAAGCAGTTCAAAGCCACGCGTACAGGTAGATATTCCAGGCGCAAAGGGCATTAGCGTACTGGTGTTTGCAGGGCCCGACATGAACGCAGCACTGCGCCGATACAACCTGTTTGCCGGCGGAGGAAGCATGCCGGCACTCTGGGGACTAGGCATGAAGTTTCGTTTGAAAACCGATTCAAAACAAGAAGATGCCTACCGCATAGCACATTATCTAAGAAACAAGCACATACCCTGCGACGTAATAGGGCTGGAACCCAAGTGGCAAACACGGGCCTACTCGTGTTCGTACGTGTGGAACAACGAGCATTTTCCCAACCCCAACGAGCTAATAGCTCGCACACGCGCTATGGGCTACAAACTCAACTTGTGGGAACATGCCTTTGTTCACCCCTCTTCGCCCCTGCACCCACTGCTTAAACCCAAATCGGGTAGCCATTTGGTGTGGAACGGACTGGTGCCCGATTTCGCCGACTCTGCCACACAACATATCTTCACCGCATACCACGACAGCTGCTTTGTGCAAAAGGGCATCGCAGCCTTTAAGATGGACGAGTGCGACAATTCTAACATTACACGAGGCGACCTGAACTGGAGCTTCCCCGAATTGTCTACTTTCCCTTCGGGCATCGACGGCGAACAGATGCACCAACTCTTTGGACTGCTGTACCAGAAAACCCTTTACGGCGTTTTTCGCAAACACGGCATGCGCACCTGTTTAGACGTTCGCGCATCGGGAGCGTTGGCCTCTCCCTATCCCGTTTCGATTTATAGCGACACCTACGACTTGGAAGACTACGTGCGAATGGTATGCAACGCGGGACTTACTGGCCTGCTGTGGTCGCCCGAAGTACGGGAATCGGCCGATGAAGAAGACTTCTTCCGCCGCGTGCAAGTGGCCGTACTATCGGCCCAAACCCTCTTTAATGGTTGGTATCTGCGCAACCCTGCATGGCTGCAATTTGATAAACAGCTGAACAACGAAGACAAATTCTTGCCTACGGCCACCAAAAACGAAGACGTGGTGCGCCAGTTGCTCAACTTCCGCATGTCGCTGGTGCCATACCTTTACGCTCAATTCGCCCGCTATCGCACAGATGGTACGCCGCCTTTCAAGCCCTTGGTGCTGAACTATCCAAAAGACAAGGCCGCAGCCACGATAGACAACCAATTTCTTATTGGCGACGACTTGCTTGCCTGCCCCATTGTGGGCAAAGGCAACGAGCGAATGGTGTACCTGCCCGAAGGCAACTGGTACAACTTCAACACCAACGAAAGGCTAGAAGGCGGCCGAAGCCACAACGTGCACTTCGCACTACACGAGGTGCCGCTCTTTGTTCGCGAAGGCACCATCTTACCCTTGGCCGAGCCCACAGACTGTATTACACCCCAAACAACGTTCGTACTGAATTGCCGCGTTTATGGCAAACAACCCCGCAGTACATCGCTTTTTGAAGACGACGGCATTAGCTATGGCTTTGAAAGCGGCATATATAATAAGGTGTTGCTTAGCTGGAACGGGCGCGGAAGCATTAAACGCACAGGCAAATTTAAGGGTGTAAGGTATAAGGTTAAGAGCTGGACGTTGATTGGGTAAACATATCATTGCACCCTTTCCACCCTTCGCCACACTCGTAGCAATTGCATACATGTCATATTTGTCAATTAACTCCCACTCAAAAAATGAAACAACCAAATAGCTACCTCCTTGCATTCCTCCTAGCATTTGCAGGCACAATGCTCTGCAAAGCAGAGGGACTGACCCGCTATGTGACCCCCCTGATGGGCACACATTCGAGCATGGAACTATCCAACGGCAACACCTACCCAACCGTTTGCCTACCCTTCGGCATGAACAACTGGGCACCCCACACGGGAAAACTAGGCAATGGCTTTCTGTATACCTATCAAGAGAACTTTCTCTACGGCTTTAAGCAGACCCACCAAGCCAGTCTTTGGATTAACGATTACGGCCAACTCTCGGTAATGCCCATTACACGCCGCAACGATTTTACCGAAGAACGCCGTCGCAGTTGGTTCTCGCACAAAACAGAAATAGCCCTACCACATTATTACCACGCCTACCTAGGCGATGCCCAAACCAACGTGGAGCTTACGCCTACCGAAAGGGCAGCGGCATTTAGAATGCGGTTTAACGGCGGCGACAGCGCGTACGTGGTGATAGATGCCTGTAATGGCGGTTCGTATGTTAAGCTCATACCCCAGCAAAGGCGTATCGTGGGCTATTCAACAAAGAACAACGGCGGGGTTGGCCCTGCCTTTAAAAACTTCTTCGTGATTACCTTCAACCGCCCTTTCCTCAACGCTGCCGCATGGAAAGATAAGCAATTGCTGGATGGTCAATACGAACAGCAGGGACAACACGTGGGAGCCGTGGTGGGATTCGACCTTAAACGGGGCGAAACCGTTGAGATGCACATCGCCACTTCGTATATTAGCGAAGAACAAGCAGAGGTTAATTTGCAAGAGATTGGCAAGCAAAGCTTCGACGAAGTGAAAGCAAAGGCCGAACAAACTTGGGATGCGGAATTGGCAAAAGTGAGCGTTGCGGGCGGCACCCACGATGAGCTGCGCACCTTCTACACCTGCCTTTACCGCATGTTGATATTCCCGCGCAAGTTCTACGAGGTAAATGCCAAGGGCGACACCCTGCATTACAGTCCCTATAATGGGCGCGTGATGCCTGGCATCCTCTATGCCGACAACGGATTTTGGGACACGTTCAGGGCGCAATTTCCTTTCCTCAACCTGATGTATCCAAACATCGTGGCCGAAATTTTACGTGGGTTAGAAAACGTTTATAAAGAAAGCGGATGGCTGCCCGAATGGTTCAGTCCCGGACATCGCGATTGCATGATTGGCCAACACTCGGCATCGGTCATCGCCGATGCTTACCTCAAAGGCATTCGCGGGTACGATATAGGCTTGCTTTACGAGGCTATCCGCAAGAGTACGGAAGGCGTTGGCCCCGTTGGATCGGTTGGCAGGAAGGGCTTTGCCCAATATAACGCACGGGGATATGTGCCTTGCGATGTGGACATTAACCAAAACGTGTCGCGCACCTTGGAGTATGCTTACGACGACTATTGCATCTATCGCCTGGCCCAAGCATTGAACCGCCCCAAGAAGGAACAGGAAACTTTCCGCCAAAGAAGTCTTAACTATCGCCACTTGTTCGACAAGAACACGGGATTGATGCGCCCCAAAGATAGTAAAGGGCGCTTCTTGACGCCTTTCGACCCATATCGCTGGGGCGAACATTTTACCGAAGGCAACAGCTGGCAATACACTTGGTTTGTTCCGCACGATGTTATTGGCCTGCAAAAGCTGATGGGCGGACAAGCCAAGTTTGTGGAAAAGCTCGACTCGGTGTTCTCGCAAACCCAGCGTTACGACATTTCTTATTATAAGCGTGGCATCATCCACCTCATCAGGGAGATGCAGAATGCCGACATGGGACAATACGCCCACTTGAACGAACCCATGCACCACGTGCCATACCTCTACGCTTTTTGCCAGCCGTGGAAGACACAATGCCTGGTGCGAACCATCATGTCGCGCCTTTATGCGCCACGTCCAGACGGCTATTGTGGCGACGAAGACAATGGGCAGATGTCTGCTTGGTACGTATTCTCGGCCTTGGGCTTTTATCCCTTGTCGCCCATCAGCGGCGAATATGCAGTGGGCAGTCCGCTGTTTAGGCAAGCCACCCTGCATCTTCCCAATGGAAAAATCATCCATATTGCCGCTCCGCAAAACAGCCCCACAAATGTTTATGTATCGCAACTTTTGCTAAACGGGCAACCATATCACTCCCAATTCGTGAAGCATAGCGAACTGATGAAGGGCGCAAAGCTAGAATTTAAAATGCGTGCAGAAGAAAATGTACCACCCATTCCCCATCAATAAGCCCAAGCCTTTACCCACAAAATAAACAAAACATAAGCTCATGATATTCAAACAAGCTCTCCTCTTGGCAGCCTTTTGCCTGCTGTCCATCACTACCCACTCGGCAACAGCCAATTACAACGTAGTGCCTTTGCCGCAATCCATCACGATGGCCAAAGGCAAACCCTTCGTGTTAAACGAAAGTACAACCATTACTTGCACCACTTCCAACGAACTGATGCAGCACAATGCCCGTTTTCTGGCAGAATACATCGCAGATGCGACAGGCATAAAGCTAGCCCACACAACGACAGTCTCCAAGGGTTCAGGCCATATCTTGCTAACGCTAGACAATAAAATTGCCGGCAAAGAGGCCTATCGCATAACTGTGACACAAAAGCAAGTGACTATCTCCGGCAGCACTGCGGCTGGTGTTTTCTATGGCATTCAAACACTGCGCAAGGCCTTACCCGTAGCAGCGAGCAACAAGGCTGCTGCCCCAGTGGAACTGCCTGCCGTGCAAATTGCCGATGCCCCTATGCTGCCTTATCGAGGTATGATGCTCGACTGCGGCCGACATTTCTTCCCCGTAAGTTTTGTCAAGCGTTTTATCGATATGATGGCACTACACAACATGAACGCCTTTCACTGGCATCTAAGCGAGGACCAAGGTTGGCGCATAGAGATAAAGAAGTATCCTAAGCTGATGGAAGTTGGTGCTTGGCGAAGTGGAACAGTTGTGGGTCATAACTCGGATGTAGACGATCATCAACCGCATGGCGGCTTTTATACGCAAGAAGAGATAAAGCAGATTGTGGAATATGCCCGACAACGACACATTGAAGTAATACCCGAGATAGACATTCCTGGGCATACCAAAGCACTGCTGGCCGCTTATCCCGAATTGGGATGCACGGGCGGGCCTTACACTGTGAGCCACAACTGGGGCGTACACCACGATGTTCTGTGCGTGGGCAACGAGCGCGTTTATGCCGTTTTGCAAGACATCATCGACGAGTTAAACCAAGTTTTCCCCTCTGCCTACTTTAACATTGGGGGCGACGAGGCTCCTTCCACACGATGGCAACAGTGCAAACGCTGCCAAGACAAAGCCAAAGAGCAAGGCATCGACACCAAACACCTGCAGCAATATTTCACCAAGCGCATGGAACAATACATCAACGGAAGGGGAAAGACGATGATTGGCTGGGACGAAATACTGGAAGGCGAACTGGCCAAGTCTACCATCGTGCTCAGTCGGCGTTATCTGTCAACGTGGACCAAGGCCGCAAAGGCAGGGCACAACGTTATCACTTGCCCTGGCAAATATGCCTATTTCGACTATTATCAGGCGAAAAACACACTTCACGAGCCGCAAGCTATTGGCAGTTTCTTGCCCGTAGAACAGGTGTATAGCTTCAATCCGCGCCCCGATACGGTGTCGACAGACATCACAAGCCGCATCATCGGCGTGCAAGGCAACCTTTGGACCGAGTACGTTCCCACCACAGCGCAAGCCGAATACATGGTGTTGCCACGCATGGCGGCTCTTGCCGAGGTGCAATGGATGCCTGCTTCGCGCAAGAATTACACCGAATTTGTGGAACGCGTCACACGTCTGGCTCGCCTTTACGACCATTACGGCTATACTTATGCCCTACATATCTGGCCCGAAAGGTACAACCACAACAGAACCGATTGGTAATGCGGCACGCAGTTCGGTTGGCCCGAACAATTAAAGGCATGTTTCCATTAGGGAAAGGGTGCAAAACCAAGCCTACTTGTATATATAGCCAAGATAAGAAAAGCATTTTCTAAAGAACTAATAAAACGCTTCACCACAACCAACAGCTTAGACATGGGCTGCATGCTAGCCAATATCCAAGCTGTTGGTTGCGGTGATTTGGGTTTAGAATTGAGAAGATAAACCAAGGAGACATAGAGGCCTTTACCTCTACTTTTGTAGTCTTTCCACAGTGACAGAGCGTTTAACTGCCATAGTAATGCCGCCAACAAGTACAAAGAAAAACGTGTTGCACATACGCGCATACGCAAATAAATCCCACTCCACCTTTCGTTTTTGTAAAAAATCTGTGGTATCTTTGCATTTCAATGCTAGGGACCAAGGCCGAATTTGGCAACCATTCCATGTGTTGTGGCTAAGCCAATGGTTAACTTTTAATGGGTATGACAACTGATAAACCCTTAGCAAGTTAACCAAGAAAAGAACTATTATCGAATATGGACAAAATACTTGTTACCGGCGCAAGCGGGTTTATTGGGAGCTTCATCGTTGAAGAAGCGCTTAACAGAGGCATGGAAGTGTGGGCGGCCGTAAGGGAAAGCAGCTCGAAAGAATACCTACAAGACAAGCGCATTCGTTTCGTGGAGCTTGATTTGGGCAATGCCGAACGACTGAAAAGCCAACTCAGCGGTCACCATTTTGACTACGTGGTGCATGCCGCAGGAGCCACAAAATGCTTGCATCGAAACGACTTTTACCGCGTTAACACCGAAGGCACAAAGAACCTTGCCGATGCTGTGGTGCAACTAAAAATGCCCCTTAAACGATTTGTGTTTATCTCTTCGCTTAGCATTTTCGGACCTGTGCGCGAGAAACAACCCTACGAGGAGATACAAGAAACCGACAAGCCCATGCCTAACACAGCCTATGGGCATAGCAAACTGCTGGCCGAGGAATATCTCGACTCGCTTAATCCTAAGAACGAAGAGGGCGAAATAACCGATGTGGTGCTGCCCTACATCGTGCTTAGACCCACGGGGGTGTATGGCCCGCGTGAGAAAGACTATTTCTTGATGGCCAAAAGCATCAAACAACACATCGACTTTGCCGTGGGATATAAACCGCAAGACATCACTTTTGTGTATGTGCAAGATGTGGTTCAGGCCGTTTTCTTGGCGCTCGACCATGGCATGAGCGGGCGAAAATATTTTCTCAGCGATGGCGGAGTGTATCGTTCGTACGACTTTAGCGACCTTATTCACCGCAATTTGGGTAAGCCGTGGATGCTTCGCATCAAAGCTCCCGTGTGGTTTTTGCGCGTGGTGACCTTCTTTGGCGAATACATCGGCCGAGCAACGGGGCGCATTTCGGCTCTTAACAACGACAAATATCACATACTAAAACAACGTAATTGGCGTTGCAACATCGAACCAGCGATGGACGAACTGGGCTATCACGCACAAGTGAACCTTGAAGAAGGAACTGCCCTAACAGTGAAATGGTATAAAGAAAACGGCTGGCTATAACAACCAACTAGGGTTGCCAATAAGTACAAAAGCACCAAAAATATAGCCAAAACGTGCGCACAGAAGTGCCACGCATTGTCTTTGGTGCATGATACTGGCGCGAAACGAGCCATTACAATACCCCCACACAAACACAAAATGAACTTTATTAAAACACTTTTCGCAATAGAGAAAACACCTCGAAAGGGACTAATGGCCCTGGAATGGGTGGTTCTGGTCTATATGGATCCCAACGGAAATCAAGACCTCAAGCTCGGTCGGAAAGAATACGGGCACGGTTGTATCTACCTATTCCGTATCAAAGTCTGGCAAGAATTACTTTGCGTATGTGTCCAAGAAGGACATGACAGATTTGGATGGCAATACAGTTACAACTCTTTCCAACTATGATGTATCGAAAGGCGTCATTGTTGATGAAACTGTAAAAAATGACGGTGACAAAATGTATAAGAAGGTTTCCTATTCCGGCTATCAGAATAAGGCTGGAGTTTGGCTGCCTGCAACATTAACCATGTCACAGAAACATGCAGATGCCCCGGCACCATATACAACAGTTACAACTTATAGTTATGATGACAAGGGCAATGTGCTTTCTTCTACCGTGAACAGCACAACCAATATGGCGCTCAAGACTACATCAACATACGATGTGTATGGTAATGTCCTTTCATCGGTTACCACAGGAAGCGGAGTAAAAACAATAACAAAATACAATGACTATGACGCGTCGGGGCGTTTCGTCATTAAAAGTTATACCAACCCCGCTTCTGCCGTCAACACCTTTACGTATGATTTATGGGGCAATCTGCTGACGGAGAGTGACACTACGGAATCTTCTAACATTCTGACTGCCAAATATGCTTATGACGGATGGGGACGCAAGCTGACCGCCTTGCAGGCTGACGGCACACAGACCACCTATGAGACAGGCTGGGGAACCAGTAATTACAAGAAGTATTACACAAAGGAATCCACTACTGGCAAGCCTTCTGTGACGGTATGGTACGACAAGGGAGGCCGTGAGGTCCTGCAGGAATCTTTTGGTGCCAAGGGAATATCTGTTTCAAAAGCTATAACCTATAATAGTAAGGGGCAGGTTTCTCGTATAGAGAATAAAACGGGTAAATTAACTGTTACACAAAATTTCACCTATGATGAACGTGGAAGAGTTGTCACGGATGTATTAAGTTCTGGCAAGTCTGTGTCATATTCATATGGAAATCGTTCTGTTACCATAATTATTGCGGGCCGTAGCTATACCAAAACTTCCGATGCATGGGGAAATGTTATCAAGTCGACCGATCCTGTCAGCGAAGTTGAATACCAGTATTCTTCTATAGGGAAGCCAAGTAGTGTAAGGACACAGGGATCTACCGTGTCTATGACCTATGATGCTGCCGGTAATCAGTTATCTCTCTGATCCAGATGCAGGAACTTCAAGTTACACATATGCAGCCGATGGCACATTGCTGACACAGACAGACGGCAGAGGAATCAAGACTACTAACAGCTATGACAATTTGGGACGCTTGGTATCTACGCAAATCGGGCGGAAAACCATTGTATATACTTATGGTACTGCAGGCAACGAAAAGTTGAGACTGGTCAGGCTGGCTTCTGACAATAACTCAGTGGAGTACACCCATGACCTTTCCAATCAAAACCCTTGGCCCTTTCCAGAGAACAGAGCAATGGACATTTGCTGAACATACCGAATGACCGGATTGTCCCGAACGTAATGAGTCAAAGAATGCACGGCATTCACTTTTTTACTATAAAACGCCTTGTGCGTAAACGTTTCGTTAGCTGACATTGCAAGACGTCAGTTTGT
>ERZ772960.872-NODE-872-length-25161-cov-9.646857_pt1 | contig 25161 bp, 40 predicted proteins | sample MGYA00580678_ERZ772960 | MGnify/ENA primary metagenome ERZ772960 (study PRJEB29015, sample SAMEA2737930) | human oral metagenome | biome: human oral; feature: human-associated habitat; material: dental | place: China | collected 2059 ... | reverse complement strand
TGCAGAACAACATATAAACTATGCTAAGAGATTAAGATTAGATGAAAGAGAATATAACACATTAGATGAAAAAATTGCAGAAATAACAGTTAGTACAGCACATAAAATAGGAGCAGATGCAATTGTAACATATACAAAGACAGGTAGAAGTGTAGAAACATTGGCAGGATTTGGAGCAGTTTGCCCAATACTTGCTATAACAGATGATAAAAAAACATATAATCAATTAGCATTAATATGGAATGTAACACCTTTACTAGTAGAAGCTAAAGAAACAATAACAAAAACAATTGAAAATGGAATACATAAATTTAAAGAAAATGGAATTGTTGAAGATGGTGACTTATTATACTTAGCAGGTGGAAGAGAGTATATAAAAGGAGTTAAAGAAAGTAAAAGAATTGGTGGAATTGTTATTGCCTAATAACTCTAAAAGGAGATGAGAAAATGGAAAACGAAGACATTAAAAAAATAATAATTATAGCAGGGATAGTACTTGCAGCAGTAATCTTATTAAGAATATTATTACCATTACTTTCAATAATAATTACTATAATTATTGTAATAATAATTGTAAAAGCTTTAGAAACATCAGACTTTATGGGAGCAGCAAAAGAAGTATTTGGTGCAATATCTAAATATATAACAGAATTATTTAATATAGGTAAGAAAAATAATAATAAAAGTTCAAATGAAAATGATGAAAAAATTATAATTGATGAAACAAAGGTTAAAGAAAATAATAATAAATCATCAAAAAAGAATAATAATTCTAAGGCAAATACAAAGAAAAGTAAAAAAGAAAAAGAAAAAGAAGAAAAATAAGATTAAAGAGTTTTGAAAGTTGAAATTCAAAACTCTTTTTATTGCTTTTTTAATAGTATTAGTATATTATTGTTAAGGAAAAGAAATTTAAAAAATAAGAAGAATAGTATTAAGAAAGACAATACAAAAAAAATGAAAAGTTTTAGTTTTAGTGTTGACAAATTACTTATCATATTGTATTATATATGAGTAGCAGACAGGGGCTATTAGCTCAGTAGGTTAGAGCACTTGACTTTTAATCAAGGTGTCCCGTGTTCGAGTCACGGATAGCTCACCAGCTCCAAAAGGAGTTGCTGGCCCATTGGTCAAGGGGTTAAGACATCGCCCTTTCACGGCGGAGACATGGGTTCGAATCCCGTATGGGTCACCATTGCCACTGTAGCTCAGATGGTAGAGCAACTGACTTGTAATCAGTAGGTCATCAGTTCGATTCTGATCAGTGGCTCCAGATGGAGACAGACATATCATAAGATGTGTCTTTTTTTATTTTAAAAAGAATTATAATAATTTTATTAAAAGTAATAAATTAAAAGGTATATAATGATAAAAATATATTTTGTTAGAAGATATGAAATAGTATATAAGAATAATAAATAAAAGAAAAAATTCGAATTTAATTTCGAATTTTTTTATTTTGCAATCTTAAAGAATTTAATATAACTGTTAAACTACTAAATACCATAGCAATACTTGCAAACATTGGTGTTATAGAAATACCCAAAGGCTTAAATATACCAATTGCAAGAGGTATCATAAGAGCATTGTAGAAAAATGCCCAGAATAGGTTTTGTTTTATTGTAGTTAATGTATATTTACTTATTTGTATAAGTTTTATTATGCCTTCTAAATTATTATTTAAGAGTATAACATTTGCAGAATCCATAGCAATATCTGTACCACTTTTGACACTCACACCAACATCTGAGTTTATAAGTGCGATACTATCATTAATTCCATCACCACACATCATAACAACTTGTTTTTCGTCTTTTAATTTATTTATTATATTTGCTTTATCTTGTGGAAGTACATTTGAGATTATTTTTGATATTCCTAAAGCATTTCCGAACTTTTTCTGCAACAGTATCATTATCACCTGTAAGCATTATAGTTTGTATATTGTTTTTATTTAATCTTGATATAATATCTTTACTATTATCTCTTAAAATATCATTTACTCCAATAAGACCAATTATATTATTGTTTTTAATTATATATATAACACTATTATTATCATTAGATAAGTTTTCTTCATCTAATATATGGTTATTTTCTATATTAATATTATATTTAGATAATATTTTTCTATTTCCAAGTATTATAGTTGAATTTTCTATAATTCCTTTTATTCCATAACCTGGGATATTTTCAAAATTTTTAACTTCTTTAATTTGTATATTATTATTTTGTACATATTCAGAAAATGCTGTTGAGATTGGATGTGATGATTGTAATTCTAAACTTCCAGCAAGTGTTATTAGTTCATCATTATTTAAATTACTATAATTATATATTTTAGATATTTTTAATTTACCATATGTTAGAGTACCTGTTTTATCAAATACAACAGTTGTTACTTTAGAAGCTTTTTCTAAAATTTCACTATTTTTTATAACAATACCATTTTTAGCACATATTCCTTCACTTACAATTACAGCAAGAGGTGTTGCAAGTCCTAAACTACATGGACATGCAATTACAAGAATGGTTATAAATGTGAGGATTGAATCATTAAAAGAATAACCTAATATCATATATGTTAAAAATGATAATAATGCGATTATAATTATTATAGGGACAAAATATCCGAGATATTTTATCTGCAAGTTTAGCTATATGTGGTTTTGTGTTTCCGAGCTTCTATTACAAGTCTAACTATTTCTGAAATAGTAGAATCTTTTCCAATTTTTTCAGCTTTGTATTTAATTATACCATCATAATTTAAACTTCCTGCAATAACTTTTTTACCTAAATTTTTTAAAATAGGGATACTTTCACCTGTTATAAATGATTCATCAAAATGTGCATGTCCGTTCTACAATTTCTCCATCTACTGCAATCTTTTGACCAGGTTTTGCAATTAGAATATCTCCTTTTTTTATTTCATCAAGAGTGATTACAGTTTCTATTCCATTTTTTACTATAGTCGCAGTTTCTGGTGTTATTTCTACAAGTTTTTGAATTTCTTTTCTGGTTTTAATCTTATTCTTTTCATCAATATATCTTCCGAAGTTTTACAAAATAGAGTATTATTGCAGAAGATTCGAAATATAGGTTCATAACAAGATGGTGATTGTTATTGAAAAATATATGATACATATTATATATACTATATATAAGTCCTGTTATAACACCGATTGAAACAAGTGTATCCATATTTGGCATTTTGTGTATTAAATTATTATAACCACTTTTTAAAATATCAAATCCATATATTAGAAATGGTATTGTTAGAATAAAGAGTGTGCTAGAATATATTTTTGAATTTTTATGTGGTTCTAATATTTGAGGTAATGGTAAATTTATCATATGTCCCATAGATATATACATTAATATGATTGCAAGAATAGAAAAAAGTATAAACAATAATTTTTCGCTTTTTTTCTTTTTTTCTACATTAAAGTTTTTAAAAAGTCCTAAACTCTTATAACCAGATTTTTCAATATATTTTTCTATTTTAGGTATATCTAAAATCTTTTCATCATATGTGATTGTTGCATTTGCCATTACAAGATTTACTTTTGCATCAAAAATACCATTTTGCTTATTTAAATATTTTTCAATACCATTTGAACATGCACTACAACTCATACCTCCAATTGATAATATTATTGTCTTCATTATAATACCTCTAATATATCATAACCTAGGTCTTCTAATGTTTCTTTTATGATATCTATATCTAAATCTTTAATATTATTTGTTTCTATTTCAATAATTCCAGTATTATAGTTTGCATTTACTGATTTTACATTTTCAATATTTTTTAAAACATTTTCAACTTTATTTTCACATCCAGTACATGACATACCAGAAATTCTTATTTCTATTTTATTATTTTTTTCCATTATTATTAATCTCCTTTGTAATTATTATTTATTAATTATTAAATTTTTTAAAAAGTTCTATAACTTCTTCCATTGATGAAGTATCATTATTTTTTAGATCATTTTCTATACATGAATGTATATGTTTTTCTAATATATGATTTGATAAGCTTTTTACTGAATTCTTTATTGCAGATAATTGTATTAAAATATCATTACAATATTTATCATCACATATCATATTATTAATTCCGATTTAATTGACCTATAATCCTATTTATTCTATTAGTTATAGTTTTCTTTTCTTCTTCTGTTCTAATAGTTTTCCTATTATTAGTAGAAGAGATAGGATTATGTATGCAATGTGATTGGTTATTTTTAATATTTTTTGTATCCATAATTTTTCCTTTCTATATAATTAATATAACTTATTATATACCTATAGGGGTATATTGTAAATAGATATAATATTAAAATTTAATAATTTAATAGTAGTTGAGAATGTAAGAAAATAATCAAATTAGTATTTAAAGTAATTGTTTAATTGACATATATATCAAATTTATGTATTATATGAATAAGAATACTTGAATGCCGAGGAAATTATGGGGATGCTGATTAATTCAGCTCCAGCATGCTGAGACATGTGGGATCGCATAACGGAGAGGTATTTTTTAAAATATAAATTATTAATAGTGCCCCTTTATACTATTATAAAGGCGGAATGTAGTTAGATAGGAAAGCTTTACGCTTTCTTTTTTATTAATCTAATTAATATTGTTAAATTTAAAAATCGTATATGATATAATTTAAATATAATAAATTTATATAAAGGAGGGATATATGAATAAGTTTTTAAAAGGAGTAATAACATTACTTATTATATTTGTTATAGCAGAAGGGGCAATAATTGGATATGATATATATCAAAAACAGATGAATAATAAGAAAGAAGATGATTCTAATTCTAAAATAGAAAAAAATATAGATCAAGATAAAGAAAAGGATAAAGAATTAGATAATAAGGAAAAAGAAAAAAAGAATAAGGATGAAGAAGAATATGATAAAATAATATCATCTAGAAGAAAATTAGAAAACTTACCAGCAGATTACAATATAACAGAGGCATTAAAAGATAAAAGTGTTTTAGTAAATAGTGGTAAGATATATAATAAGAAAGAACTTGAAACGTTTATAACAGCTTTTAATAATAAGAAAAAATATAGTATAAGAGTGGTAAATTATACTAAAGAAGGTAAAGTCCTTATAGCAGACCTATACACAAATGGAAATGGGAAAATAGAAGGATATTTTGATAATAAGAGAGATATTAGATATTCAAGCTATGAAAATAATAAGATTGTTAAAAAAGTGTTTGATAATATAGAAAAAGAAGAACAAGAAGAAAATACAATAATTGTATTAAAAGGTGAAAATATAGATGAATTATACCTATTAAGATATAATAATAAAGCTATACCTGTTGAATATAATTCAGAATATACACTAAATATTACAAGAAAAGAAGACGATTCTAATATAAAAAGAGAACTAATAACAGACAAAAACTTTGAACAAAAACATGGATATAATGTGTATTACTATGGTATAGAAAAAGTAAGAGTAGTAAAAGATGGTAAGGAAATAGACTTAAAAGAAGCTATATCAAAAGATAATGCAATAATTGAAAAAATAGTATTAAAAGCAGAAAAAGACACAGGACTTGGAATAGTTACAAATTATGGAATGTATAATGATGGGGGAACTGCAGAATATATATATAATAATTATAATATTATAAAATGTGATAGGCTTTCAGAAAATGGGAATATAAAAGATGTATATATTACAAGAGGTGATATTAAATATACTGATATTCCGAGAGAAGAAAGAAGATAAAATAGTAAGAACATTATAATTGATAAAAAGGCTATAAAATATAACAAAATATAGCCTTTTTTTCTTTTTTTTTGGTATAATAGAAAAGAATATATAATATGGAGATAAATGAATGAAGAATATAAGAAATTTTAGTATAATTGCACATATAGATCATCGGAAAATCTACACTTGCAGATAGACTAATAGAAATAACTAATACTGTTGAAAAAAGAAAAATGCAATCACAGTTATTAGATAATATGGAAATAGAAAAAGAAAGAGGAATAACAGTAAAATCACAAGCTGTAAGAATGAATTACAAATTAAATGGTGAAGAATATGTATTAAACTTAATAGATACACCAGGCCATGTTGACTTTAATTATGAGGTATCAAGAAGCTTAGCGGCATGTGAAGGAGCAATACTTGTAGTAGATGCATCACAAGGAGTTGAAGCACAAACACTTGCAAATGTGTATCTTGCAATAGAAAATAATTTAGAAATTATACCTGTTTTAAACAAGGTTGATCTTCCAAATGCAAGAACAGAAGAAGTTAAAAAAGAAATAGAAGATGTTATAGGGATACCTGCAATGGATGCACCATGTGTTTCGGCTAAAACAGGGCTTAATATAGAAGAAGTATTAGAAAGAATAGTAAGTGATATACCAGCACCAAAAGGAGATGAAAATAAGCCACTAAAAGCCCTTATATTCGATTCAGAATATGATAATTACAAAGGGGTAATATCACATGTAAGAATATTTGATGGTAATGTTAAAAAAGATGATGAAATATTATTTATGGCTGTAGACAAAAAGTTTATAGTAACAGAAGTAGGATATTTCATAGGAGGAGAAAAAGTACCAACAAAAGAACTTAAAGCAGGAGAAGTTGGATATATTGCAGCAAGTGTTAAAAATGCAAAAGATGTACAAGTAGGAGATACTATAACTCTTACAAAAAATAGGGCAGAAAAAGCACTTCCAGGGTATAAGGAAGCAAAAAGTATGGTATACTGTGGAATATTCCCAATGGATGGAAAAGATTATGAACCATTAAAAGAAGCATTAGAAAAATTAAAATTAAATGATGCAGCATTCAATTTTGAACCAGAAACATCAAAAGCATTAGGATTTGGATTTAGATGTGGATTTTTAGGACTACTTCATTTAGAAATAATTTCAGAAAGAATAGATAGAGAATATGGTCTTGGAATTATAACAACAGCACCATCTGTTATATATGAAGTACATAAAAAAAATGGAGAGGTATTAAATATATATAATCCAACAGATTTACCAGAAGTTGTAGAAATAGAAAAAATACTAGAACCTATAATGAATGTAGAAATATTTGTTCCTAAAGAATATATAGGAAATGTAATGGAAGTATGTCAGGCAAGACGCCGGAGTATATTTAGATATGAAATATATTGATGATACACGTGTAAGCATTCATTATGAGATGCCCTTAAATGAAATAATATATGACTTTTTTGATTATATTAAATCAAAAACAAAAGGATATGCATCTATAGATTATACATTTAAAGAAAATGTAGCATCAGAACTTGTTAAATTAGACATATATATTAATAATGAACCAATGGATGCCCTATCGTTTATAGTACATAAAGATACAGCATATACAAGAGGTAGAAAAATGGCTGAAAGGCTTAAAAAAGAAATACCAAGACAATTATTTGAAGTACCAATACAAGCAGTAGTAAGTGGTAAGATAATTGCAAGAGAAACAGTAAGAGCTGTAAGAAAAGATGTACTTGCTAAATGTTATGGTGGAGATATAACAAGAAAGAAAAAACTTCTAGAGAAACAGAAAAAAGGTAAGAAGAAGATGAAACAAATAGGTAATGTTGAAGTACCACAAGAAGCATTCTTATCAGTACTGAAATTTGATACAGATGAAGAATAATAGTAACATTTACATTAAAATTTTAAAAATAAAAAAATTATTAATTTAATCAATAGTAAAAGGAGATGATTATTTGAGTATAGAAAATGAGATAAATCCTAAAATAACAGTAATAGGTGGAGGTACACGGAAATAGTGTACTTCTAAAAGGACTTAAAAAAATAACTAAAAATATTACTACAATTGTTGCAATGGGTGATAATGGTGGTGGAACAGGAAAGTTAAGAGAAGACCTTCGGAATGCTCCCACCTCGGAGATATAAGGGCATGTATGCTTGCACTTTCAAATACAGAACCTGAAATGGAAAAACTTTTGAATCATAGATTTCAAAAAGGGGAATTAAAAGGACAAAGTTTCCGGAAACCTATTTTTAGCAGCACTTAATGAAATACATCGGAAGTTTTGAAAAGGCAGTAACTAAGCGGAGCAAACCTTTTAAATATAACTCGGAAAAGTATATCCAATGACAACTACAAATGTTAATTTAGTAGCTAAGATGGAAGATCGGTAAGACTATAATAGGGGAAAGTGAAATTCCAGAATATGCAGAAAAACAAAATACATATATAGAAAAACTATATGTTGACCCAGAAAATCCAAAACCAATGGATGGAGCAATAGATGAAATAATGGGAGCAGATATTATAGTAATAGGACCACGGAAGCCTATATACATCAATTATTCCCAATTTTTTAGTAGAAGGAATAACAGATGCAGTAAACAAAAGTAAGGCAAAGAAAATATATATTTGTAATGTCATGACACAAAATGGAGAAACAAGAGGATTTACAGTTAAAAAACATATAGAAACATTATTAAAACATAGTGGAAATATGAAAATAGATTATGTAATTGTAAATGATAAGAGAATAGAAGATGATATTATAGTAAAAAGATATGCAGATATGGACCAATATCAAATATTAATTACAGGTGAAGATTTAGCATATGGTGTTGAACATAATATGAAAATGATTACAGGAGATATATTAGATACGAACAAATATGTAAAACATGATACAGATAAAGTTTCTAAGATTATAAGGGAGATATATTTAAAAGAAGCAAATACAAAGGAATTTAAAAAATGAGATTGGATGATAGAGTAAAAGAAATTTTTAATATATCTAAGACAAAGGCACAGAAATATATAAGAGAGGGGATTGTTAAGGTAAATAATAAGATAATAACAAAACCTGGATATATATTAAAAGATGAAGAAAAATATAATATAGAAATAATAGAAGAAAAAAATAGGTATATATATGTATCACAAGGTGCATTAAAACTTAAAAAGGCAGTGAAAGAATTTAACTTACAAGAAATATTAAAAAATAATATTTGTATAGATATAGGTAGTAGCACTGGAGGATTTACAGAAATTCTTTTAGAAAATGGTGTAAAAAAAGTATATAGTATTGATGTTGGGACAAGTCAGTTAGATGAAAGATTAAAGAAAAATAATAAGGTTATATCAATAGAAAATACAGATTTTAGAAATATACAAATAGGTAAAGCAAATAAGTTTAAAAATGATAATATTGATACAATTGTAGGAGACCTATCGTTTATATCTCTTAAAAAGATTATAGACAAAATAGTAGAAATAGAACCAGAAAATATAATCCTACTTATAAAACCACAATTTGAAGTAGGAGAAGATATTGCAAGAAAATATAATGGTGTTATAGATGATAAAAAGAAACATATGGAAGTAATAGAAGATATCATTTGTTATTATTTAGATAAATTAAATAATAATAGTGTTAATAATAACAAAAATGATAAGAATAATGATAATCAAAAATATATATTAAAAGGTCTTACATATTCAGAAATATTAATTAATAATTTAAAAGAAAAAAAGAATATAGAATATTTAATGTATATAGGGAAAGATATAGATAGATTAGGAAAGAATATAGAAAAAGAAAAATACAATTATGATATAAAAGAGATTGTAGAAAAAGCTTTTGATGAAAAAATAAAAAAGTGTCAAAAAATTAAGAATTAAATAAAAACCATATATGTTTAATTTAAATATCATGAAGAAGAGGTATTTATGAAAGATGAACAGGAAAATGTAAGAAGAATTAAAGAAATGGAAGATATATTAGATAAATCTGATGAACTGTTTAAACAGTTAGGTAATATCTTAGATATGATAGAAGATAATATAGCTAATTATAGGAAGTTAGATAATTATTATAGTAGTAAATACTGGTTTGAAGATGAGAAAAGTTATAGTAAAGGAGAGCTACCAGAAGATTTAAGATGTGGAGTATTATCAGAAGATCTAGCATATAATCTATTTGGAGAGAATCAAGACTTAGCAATAAGAATGATAGAAATAGCAACAAAAATGTTAAAAAGAGAATAATAGTCTAACTTTTTAAATAACCTTTATTTAAAAAAGTTTAAAATTATTGAAAAAAGACTTTAACAATGTTATATTGTTGGTATAAGAAGGGAGATAAAAATGGCAGAAGAAGAAAAAAATACAACTAAAAAGGCAAAAAAAGCTAATACTAGTGATAAAGAAAAAAAAGAAAATGTAGAAAATACAAAGAAGAAAAAAAATAATAATAGCCAAAAGGGAAATTCAAAAAAAATAAAAAACACTAATAAGAAAGAAAAAGTAAAACCTGAAAAAGAAGAAAAAGAAGTTATAGAAGTAGAAGAAACTCCTACAAAAAAAGATGAATTTGAAATAAAGCAAACAATAACAAAGAAAAAAGAAAATACAGGTTTAAAAATTTTAGGAATAATAGTATTACTTGCAATTGTATGTTTAGCAGGATTATATATTAAATTTGTGGTTATTGATAAAAATACAATAGGTGAAGTAACAAAAGCATTAATGCAAACATCATCACCACAAGAAAAACTATTTGAAGCATTAAAAAACACACAAAATGAAAAAAATGTAGAAGAAAATATAAAATTAAAAGTTACAGAATTTAATTCTACAGATATTTTAGGTAATGTAGCAGCATTATTAGGCAAAAAAGAATTAAATGATACTATAAAAGGGTTAGAATTTAGTGCAAATGTAAAAAAAGTAAATGGAATTACAAATGTTTTATCAAAACTAAATTATAAGGAAAAGGGCATAATTGATGCGGAAATTTATCAAGAAGAAGGTAAAGAAGGAGTAGCAAAATTCTTTAATGATGAAGATTTAGCAATAAAATTACCAAAAGGAACTGCTGTAGATACAAAGAAAATGGCAGAATATATAGAAATAATTAAAGAATTACATAGGACATATGATTCTAAATATTCAGAAATTATAAAATATATAACTGAAAATATAATAAAAATTGAAGAAAAAAATGATAATATAATAGTAAGATTTAATCTAGAAAACTTAAAAGATGGATTACAAGGTTTAATGGAAAAAATTAAAGATAAACCAGAATTTGTTATAGATACATATAAGGCAGTTGATAAACTTTTAGAAAAACTAGAAAAATCAGGTGACTATAAGTTATTAAATTTAAAAGAACAAGATTTAAGAACTACTAGAGAACAAATTAAAGAAATATTAGAAAATATTACACCAGAAGGTATAAAAGAAGATGCTAAGGAAGTAATAAAAGATTTAGAACAATTAGAAAAATTAGGATTAAAAGGTAATGTGGAACTTAAGTTCACATTAAAAGATAAGAAAATATCTAAATTAGAAACAAAAATACAAATAGATAAAATGGTAAAAATTGAAACAGTAGCAGAATTTAAATATGGAAATGCTAAGATAGAAAAAATTAAATATAATGAAGAAGTATTAAAAAAAGAAGATGAAACATTAAGAAATGTAACAACTAAGATGACAATGCAAATACTATCTTTACCAGTAGCACAAAGATTAATGCAAAGTGTACAAGGATTTGGTAATACTGATTCAACAGATAATGCAGGAACAGAAAATAATACTGAAAATACACCAAGTCAAGATGTAGAGTAAAATTATAATAAAACAGGGAATTATCCCTGTTTTTAGTTTGTGTAAAATAAAAAATATGTTATTATATAATAAGATATAAAAAAGTTATAAAAAAATTGTAATTTTCCTGCTGTAATTAAGTAGGAAAGAGGAGGAAAAAATGATAAAAAAAGTGTTAGAGTTGAAAAAGAAGAATGTTAAGGAATTATTAAAGGAAAAAAGAAAATTTCTTAATAAATATAGAAAAGGAAAAGTAAAAAAAATAATGGAATATTATTTTGAGAAGAATAATTATTCCATCAATGAAGTAGAAAAATATTGGAAATTCTTAAAATTATACAATTTAGGAGAAATTTTCTTAACAAAATCTTTAAGAAGGAAAATAAAAGAAGGGGGAAAAATAAATTATATAGAAAGGCTCAAAATAAATGTTGCAAATCAACATTTAGTGCCCTTTATACTTAAAAAAAGATTGATAAAGAAATTATCATATTAATAAAAAATCAACAAAAAGATAAAAAAATAAGAGAAATAGTTAATGTTTATATAGCTGCAAAGCTTATAGATATTAATTATGAAGAATGTTTTGTTAATCCAATTGTTGGATTAGCAGCATTTTATTTATTCCATTCAGATGGAATAAGTAAAGAAGAAATTGAAGAAATACATAGTTTCTTTAAGTATAATCTTTCAATTATTGAAAAAATATTGAAAGATTAAAGTTTTGAGTATAATATTAGATTAGACTAATAGTAAAAAATATTTTAATAATTATTAAAATAGGAGGTGAGAAAATATGTATAATAAGGAAAGATATCTAAATATTTTTGGTAATTTTTTGACTAATATGTTGGGTAATATTAAAAGTAAAACTGAAATTTCTAGATTATCTGCGATATTGGTTAGAAAATACAATGAAAACTATGGAGATATTGATAAAGTTTTGGATCATATTGTTCAAAATGAAGATATCTCGGAAGAAATAAAGATACTTTTTTTTAGAAAATTGTTGAAAGGAGACAATTTTCTAAAATTAAAAATGAACTTATTTGAATTAAGTTTAAAATAAGTTGGTTTTAATACACCTAATAAATTTTAGGTGTATTTTTTATGTACTTTACATAAATTAAAAAAGATGTTATAATGTTACTATATTGTAATACAAATGTAATAGAAAAAGTGCTAGGAGGAAAATATGGAATTAGTACCAGACATACAATTAAAAGAGGAAAGCAATAAGGTAATATTAGTAGGAGAGGTTATAGAAAAATATAAGAAAAGTCATGAGACATTTAATGAATTGTTCTATAGCTTTAAAATATCTGTAAAAAGATTAAGTGGAGATACAGATGAACTAGAAATAGTTATTTCTGAAAAGATATTAGATGAAGAAATATTATCTGTTGGTAATATGGTTATAATTGAAGGAGAAATAAGATCATATAATTATATTATTGAAAATGAAGAAAAGAGAAAACTTATACTTAGTGTATTTGCAAAAGATATAAAAAAGGTAACAGATGAAGATTTAACAACAAATGAGGTTACACTAATAGGATATGTTTGTAAAAAGCCTATATATAGAAAAACACCATTTGGAAGAGAAATTGCAGATATATTGTTAGCGGTAAATAGGGTATATGGAAAAAGTGATTATTTACCATGTATAGCATGGGGAAGAAATGCTAAATTTGCAGAAAATAACTTAGAAGTTGGAGATAAGGCGAAAATAGTAGGAAGATTCCAAAGTAGAGAATATGTTAAGAAAAATGGCGAAAAAGAAGAAAAGAAAGTTGCATATGAAATATCGCTTTCAAGTATAGAGAAAATAAAAGAAGAAGTTGAAGTTGAAGTAAAAGAGGAAGCATAAAAATATATAGTATAAAAAAATGGTAGAATATTTTGTTCTACCATTTTTCTTATTTAATTGTAACGTATTGGACCTGAAATATTTACTTTTTTATTATTTTTATCATTATTCTTATTAAAAATATTTAATCCATTTTCCTTATATGTTATATCTTGTTCTAGTCTTGAATCTGCAGATTCAAAATTATAATCTGTAGATTTAAATCCGCTATAATATTCATCTGTAATTTCTGAAAGTTTTACAGCTCCTACGTCATAACCACCTTTATCTTTTCTTATCCTATAAACAGGGGCACCTTTTTTTGCACCCATAATTTTACCTGCACCAATAAGAGGAACATTATCCCATTTAAGTGAATCATCAAGTTTAATTATTTCTTCAACTGTTGAATCATCAGCATTTGGTTTACCACCAGTCCAATCTTTTTTAGTTCCAAAATGATTTGCCCATACTTGCATTTCATCAAAAGAAGTATCACCAAAGATGAACTTACTTGCAAATGTATCTAAAAGTTCAGTTTTTGTTATTTTTCTAGACATTGTTTCAAGTGTTTCACCAGATATTGTAAGTCCAATATTATGTTTTGTAAAATCTGATATTTGTTCTAAAGTTGTTTCATTCATATATGGTCTAAAATCATCAAAATATATGAAGTTTGGTGTTCTGTCTTTACTTGTATTAGATGAAGATGCTGATGAGTAAAGATTGAAAATCAATGATCCGGAAAGATTTATGGTTTAAATATGATTTACTTGAAAGCTCACCTTTTCTTAAACAAAATAGTAATACGTTTCCGTTCTGAATAGCATCATCAAAGTTTACATTATTATTTCTATTGCATAACAATGTTTTAAGTGATGGATTTTTTATAATATTATCAAGTATTGATGTTGGAGTTTTAATTTTTCTTTGTAACATTCTACTTACAGGAGATTTTTCATAAAAGTTTGTTTCAAAATATTCTAATAATCCTGGAAATTTATCTTGTGAGAAAAGAGATCTGTTCTTTTCTACCAATGCTTCTATAAGTTTAAAGTTTAAAAGTAATTTTAACATATCTTCTATTGTTGGAAGTTGTCCTGTATGAGTGATAGGATAAGTTTCCTTTAAAAGAATTGCTAAATTTTGGAATATTTGAACAATTTGTATACTTTCTAATCCGTTTACCGAATACCATTATCATCTTTATGTTTAGAATCTGTTGGAGATATTAGAAGATATATAAGTTCAACGATATTTGATGCAACCTTATATGAATCTTTATTTTCAAATGGGTTTATACCAACACTATTACTATCTAGTGGGTCTACTAATAAGTAACTTATATTAAAATTATTACATACACGTATAATTCTATCAATACTTTCACGTTCATTAGATATATATGTAATACCTAAGTTTTTAGGTTTACCATTTTTGGTAAGTTCTGATATATATGAATTAAAAAAGTCTTCATTACCAAAAGTAGGTTCTATCATAGATAAATTGAAATTTTTATTTAAATATGTGTTATTAAATGTATCTGTAAGTCTTGCTTTTCTTGTACTTAAAAGAGAATATGCTAAGCTTTTTGATGCTTCTATTAAAAATCTTTTCTTCTTTATATCTTTTGCAATCATAGGTTCAATAACACTTTCAGTTTTACCCATTCCGAGTTTTACCCATTATAAGTAGGTGGTTAAGTCTAGAGGATTCTCCTAAAACTACTTTTTTACCTGTTTGAGAATCTATACCAAAAGGCATTTCTAAACTATATGGACCTGTTTTCTTTTCTTTGGTATTAAATGTAATACCTTCAGCATCCATTATAGAATCTAATATATCATCATTATTTTGTATAAATACTGCAGGCCATATATATGCATAATATGTAAGTACAAATGGAAAATATATTGCAAGTGCTGAGAAAGCTTGTCTTATAATCCTATAATCTTCTATTATAACTCTTTGGTATTTAGGAGCAGAAAAAAATAGTGTCCATCCAATAGAATTAACTTGTGATACTATACATGAAAGTGCTAAAAATATAAATGCTATAGTATATATATTAAAGATTTTAACTTTTATCTCCTTATATGTTATATATTTTGATTCTATAATAAGTAGATATGAGATAAAAGGCATAACAATAGCTATAAGCATTTCTACAGTGGACCAATAATGTATACCAATACCTGTAAATATCATTAGCATAACTTCTACAAATCTATCTACAACTAAATATACTGTTATAAGTGAAAAAATCACTCCTAAAAATGTATTTTTATCTGTTTTTAAAAAATCGCAGATTTTAGTAAATGTATTACTAAAAACGTCTATAAATACACCAAATATAGTTTCAAAAATTGCTATACATGTATCCATTATTTTTGTAAGCATAAATTCCTCTTTCTTTCTATTATTAATATTTTTAGTTTACCATAGAAACCTTATAAGTGCAATAAAATAGGTACTAATACTACAATCTATTTTAATTTTGTAATGATTGTTATATACTAAATATTAAGGAATATAATTTTATAATATTTAAAATAAAATATAAATAAATTAAGGCAAGGCAAAATGGAATAAAGAGGTATAAATTATGAAGATAGTATATATGGGGACACCAGAGTTTTCTAAAGTTTGTTTAGAAGGCATTTTAGAAAATAATTATAATGTTAAACTTGTATTAACAAATGAAGATAAGAAAAATGGTAGAGGGCTAAAAATAGTCAAAAGTCCTGTTAAAATATTAGCAGAAGAGAATAATATTGAAGTATATCAACCTAAAAGTTTAAGAAATGATGAAACAATAGAAAAAATAAGAAGTTTAAATCCAGATATAATAATTGTAGTTGCATATGGTAAAATACTTCCAAAGGAAATATTGGAAATTCCTAGATATGGTTGTATAAATGTACATCGGATCACTTCTTCCTAAATATAGGGGGGCTGCACCAATACAATGGGCAGTTTTAAATGGAGATAAGAAAACAGGTATTACTACAATGTATATGGAAGAAGGTATGGATACAGGTGATATGATAAAAAAAGAAGAGGTTGAAATAACAAGAGAAGATACAACTAAAACAATGTTTGAAAAATTAGCAATAGTTGGAAAAAATATTTTACTTGAAACTTTAAAAATGATAGAAGAAGGTAATATTTGTGGAAAAAGACAAGATGAAAGTAAAGCAACATATGCACCAATGATTTCAAAAGATATGGGAATAATTGATTTTAACACTTCTTTTGAGGAAATATATAATAAGATTAGAGGACTTAATGATTTTTTAGTTGCAAGAATTGTTATACAAGGTAAGATATATAAGATATGGAAAGCATATGATAAGAAATATAATATTGAAGAAATAGAAGGAGAATTAAAGGAAATAAAAAGGAAAGATAGTTTAGGAAATGATTTAGAAATAATTATAAGCAAAAATAATAAAAAAAAGAGATTATTTTTTAAATGTAATGATGGCTATATAGAAATATTAGAAATACAGCCAGAGTCTAAGAAAAATATGAAAGTACAAGATTTTTTAAATAGTAGTAATATTTTTTGATTTGTGAAATACTAAAATGGATATAACAAAACATTTACAAGAATAATACAATTAAATTAAAATAATATGTTTATATATAAATTTTAATAAGAATGTAGTATATTAAAGTTAAAGTTAGAATATAAGATTAAATTTTTAGTAAAAATAAAATAATGATAGGAGGCTAAAGGGATAAATGAATAATTAAATTATTATATGTTTATTTCTTTAGCTTTTATTATATTTTTGCTTATAACAAAACAGGATATATAAAAGTGAACAAAGAAAGGGATTATATGTTAGAAATAAAAGATGGCATAAAAAAATATAAGAATTTAGAGGTACTTAGTAATATAAATTTGAGATTTGAAGATGGAAAAATGTATGCAATAATAGGTCCAAATGGTAGTGGAAAATCACTTATATTAAAAGCATTATCTGGTTATAATAGATTAACAAGTGGAAAAGTGCTTCAAAATGGTAATGAAATTAGAAAAAATGATAATTATATCGAAGATGCAGGAATAATAATAGAAAATCCAATAATGTTAAATGAATATACAGTTGATGAAAATTTAGAATATCTAAAGAAAATGTCCAGTAATAGTAAAGATATAGAACTAGAAAAGTGGTATAAATATTTTGAAATAGAAGAATATAGAGAAAAAAGATTTTCTGAGTTATCTTTAGGAACAAAACAGAAAGTAGCATTAATACAGGCATTTATGCATAATCCGAAAAACATACTATTAGATGAACCATTTAATGCATTAGATAAAAAAGCAGTTTTAAAGGTAAAAGATCTCTTGATTAAGGAAAAACAGAAAGGAAAATTAATAGTAATAGTTACACATATAAATGATGAGATATTAGAAGAATGTGATGAAGTAATAGAATTGGAAAATGGTAAAGTAAGTAAAATAATTAAGAAATAGTTAGATAATTAATTAAACAATTTAGTAAGTCTAGTAACAATATTAATTTAGATAACTATATGTAAACATTGTTACATAACTATATATAGAGGAGAATTGATGAAGAAAATAAGAAGAATATTTAAACGAAATTTGAAAGTAATTATAATATTTTTAGTAATAATACTTTTAGAGACTATAACACTTTATTGGAAAGGAATAAATGATGTATTATTGAAATATAATTATTATGAAATGGATGGAGCAGAAGGAATTGAGACCTTTAGGATAATAGTAGGTAGTATTTTTGGATTTGAAACTGCTTATGGGATGTACTCATCATTTAGAGTACATATTTTTTGGATAATTTCAATAATTGCAGCTTTTATGTATTTAAATAATAAAACAAGACTTATAAAATATAATATAGGAAGAAATAGTTTGTTTTTAAATGAATGTTGGAAAGAAAGGCTAAAGTTTGCGATAATTCCAGCTATACATTATATAGTAATGATTATAATTATTGCTATAATAGCAAATGTTGTTGGAAATAATATGAACTATAATTTTGATTTTACAATCAAAGAAAATAATATATTATATAATTTTAGAGATAATAAATTAGTTTTATTTATTGTTGAACAAAGTTTTGCCATTTTAACTTCATATATATTAGCTATACTTGGTATATTATTTTTAGAGGCTTTTGGTAAATTTCTTCGGAATTATTAATTATTTTGCATTATTTTTTGTTTCATCAGCAATAACATGGGTAATAGAAACAATATTTAGTCTAGGTGTTAGTACATATGCTTTCTTACCTACATATTATTTTGCTTATTCAAATGTTGATGCTTTTGATATACATTTATTATATCCAATACCTTTAACAATAGTTTTAATATTATGGCTTAATTCGATTATAAAAAAGAAAGAAATTGTATAATGAAGAGGTAAAAAAATGTTTTTGAATAAAAATGGAAAAGTAAAAGAAATAATATATTCAAATAAAAAAGTTATTAAATATATTATTTTAATAGTAAGGATAATATTTATAGTATTTGTTGGAGTAAAAATAGGGCTGGTTAAATCAGAATCAGTAAAAATATTAAGTTATAATTATGAGAATATTTTTCAAGAGCTAGAACACTTAAGTTCTGAATGTTTTGGAGGATTAACACTTTCTTTTATTTTAGTATTAACATATTTATCAACATATTATGCTATGTATAATTATTTTATAGGGATAAATAGTTTTACATTAACAAGAAGTAAAAATATAAAAGGAAGAACAATAAATAAGATAAAATATGTATTACCATCAATAACAGATGATTTAAGTATACTTGCAGTAGGAATTATATTTTCAATTTTAATACATGGTTGTACAATATTGAATTTAGGTGTTTTTTTAGTGACATTAGTTAAAGTAATCATAATATATTTTATGTATATATTTATACCAATAATATTATCAAATAGTTTGAATAAATATTTAACAATGCAAGCAATTATATTTATAATAACAATGGTAATGTCAAATATTAATGGTACTTCAATATTTTTTGGAATATTACCTATAATTATAATATTTGTGATAAGTTATTATAAGTATAATAAATTAAGGGATGAATATTAAAAGAAAAGCTGAGGAATAATAGATACAAAGATAGGTAAGTAAAACACTTAAAAATCAGAAGAATATTACAAATTATACACATTTAGATAAAAAAACATAAAAAAATCAGATTATATATTGAAAGAAAAAAAGCACTGTGCTATATTATAGGTAAATTAAGGATACTTAATTATATTAATAGGTTGTTACCTATATACAAAGGAAAAATTTTAAATTTTAAAATATTTAAAATTAATTTAAAATTTCATGTAAAAATTAATAGGAGGGAAAACATGAACAAATCAGAATTAGTTGATGCAATCGTTGCAAAAACAGCAGAAACAAAAAAAGCTACAGAAGCTACAGTTAATGCATTAGTTGAAGTAATAGCAGAAGCTTTAAAGAAAGAAGAAAAAGTACAATTAGTAGGATTTGGTACTTTCGAAGTTAGACACAGAGCTAAGAGAAAAGGAAGAAATCCACAAACTAATGAAGAAATGATAATACCAGCTTCAAAAGCACCAGTTTTCAAAGCAGGTAAAAACTTAAAAGAAAAAGTTAACTAATATATAGATATTATTAATTATTTCTAAATTAAAGGTAAAGTAATAAAAACTTTACCTTTTTTATTTTTTTTAAGATTACAAATAAGTAAAAAAAACAAATAAAATAATTAAAATAATGCATAAACATCAAGAAATATATATAATATTTTAAGAAAGAAAAGATTATATTAAATATATGATAAAACTAACATATTAAAGAGAAAAGAAAGAAAAAAGGAATAGAATATGATTGTTGAAGATAGAAGAGGAATAACATTAATATCATTAGTTGTAACAATAATAGTATTGTTATTATTATCTGCAATTACAATACAAATGACATTAGGGAAAGATGGACTACTTAATAAGACTAGCATTGCAAAAGAAGAATCTGATTATAATAGAGCATTAGAAGAAGTTAAAATGCTTGTAGTAAAAGCAGGAGTAGAAGCAAATACAAAGAAAAAAGATTTGGAAGTTTCAGATGTTATAGAAGAATTAAAAAAAGAAAATGGATATACATATACTGTATTAGGAGAAAAACTTAATGTAAAACATTTAGGATATGAATTTGAAATAGGTAAAGATCTAAGTATAAAAGCAATAGGAAGAAATGGAAATGAGGTTGTATTAGCAGGTATTGTTAATGAAGAAGTAACACAAAGTGAGGAAGATGATAATAGTCCAATATCAGTAGGAGAAGAAATAAGTGATGAATTATTAGAAGATAGTTCATATGATCAAACTACAAATATCTTTGATTATTCACAAGGAGCAAGAGTTACATATCTTACAAATCCATATAGTGCTGGAAGTACTACACAGGCCAATCGGAGGATATATTGCTACAGATTCTGCCAATCGGAAGTAGTAATTATTTTTGGAGGGATAGTAATCATTGGAATGCACAAGGTTGTGTTGAAAATGATGCAAGTATAGATAATATACAAAAACGTCATGATGGTTCAAGCAAGTACAATTCTTCATCTACAACAATGAATGATGGAAGAAGTAAGAAGCAAACAATAATAATAGATCCAAGAGCAAATCAAGGTGATACGCAAAATTATACATATGAGGTAGATGAACTTTATATGGCATCAGCAAATTCTGATGGAGATGTAGGACAATACACTATATTTATAAGCAATGGTGGACAAGATAGTGCTATAAATCCTAATAATGGTACATGGCAACAGGTTGCTTCAGGGACTTTAACAGAAGATGGTAAACTTTTTAAAGTACATAGTGGTAATTTAAGATTTAAATATTTAAAGATAGAAATGTATTCAAGAAATAAGTATTATACAGAGCTTGCAGCAATAAAAGGATTTAAAAAAGTAACAGATTCTAATGAAACAGTTATATCTGCTAAGAAAGAAAATAATAAGATAAAGGTACTTACAGCAAATCAAAATATAGGTATAAAAGAGATTAAAGTAATAAGACCAGATGGTGGACAAAATGTAACACAATATAATAATTTTGGGGTTATAAAATATAACTATAATGCTGTAGTAAATGGGCAACATAGAATAATTGTAACAAATAAGAATGGATCTCAAAAAGAAATACAAGTAGATATGAGAGGTATATAAAAATGTAAAGGGGAGACTCTTTACATTTTTAAATTAGAGTAATAGAGTATAAAACTTAAGATAAAATAATTGAAAAAGCAATTTACATGTAATAATATATAGTTAATAATATGATTTTAGGGGAATAAAATGGGACTTTTTACAAAAAATGACAAAAAGGAAATGATAGATAAATATTTAAAAAAATATATTAATGAAGATATATTGTTTGATGGTAAAAAAAATGATGATGAGGAAGACAAGAAGGATGAAAAAGATTAAAAATAGGAAAGGTATAACATTAATAACTCTTGTAGTTACACTTATTGTCCTTCTTATAATAGCAGGTATTACTATATCTTCAACATATTCAGAAAAAGGTATTATAGATAATACAAATAATATAAAAAGAAAAAATGCAGAAAGTGTTATTGAAGAAGAAATAAAAAATACAATAATGGGTAGAGCATATACTACAGGTGTATTTACACCACGGAAATATGAATATGCCATATAATCAAATAGCAAATTCTTTAAAAATAAGAGGGATTGTTGAAGAAGTATATGAAAATGGAACAAATGTTGATGTAAGATATAAGGGGCTTGGTGAAAATATTAGGATAAACCAGATAGTAGATAGAGTAAAGGCACAAAATAGTAGTGCAGATCAAAATATAAAAAATATATTTAACTAATTTTAAAATATTAAAGGAGAAAAATGTCAAAAAATAAAAAAAAGGGGAGGATGTCCAGAATTAGAGGAAATTTGAAATATACAAATGATGATCCTCTATGGAAAAGATTATTTTATGCAAAAGAAAATATAAAACAATATAGAGGAATTATAATAATTGTATCATGCTTATTACTTATAATAATTTTTTCTGTAATTTTAAATATTGTAGGAAATAAAAAGGAAATAGGTAAAGATGTTGTTATAACAGAAAAAGATTATACTAAAGAAGATATAAAAAAATCAGAAAAAAATAATGATAGTGATATGTCATTTTCTAATATTGATAAAATTATAGATGAGATTATAAATGAAAATAATATATCAAAAGAAGAAAAAGAAGTAAGAATATTTATAACAAGATTATATAAAGCAGGTGGATATAGTTCTAAAAAAACATATATTGAACTTTTAAAAAAATTAAATCCTACATATAATATTGGAAAAATTATAGAAGATAATGAAAAAGTATATGTTATTATAAAAAAAGTTGAAAATGGAAAAGAGAAAGAACAAGCAATAGATATTTCAAAAATTTTAGATAAGTTAAATTTTGATATTGAAATTTTAGCAAAGATTAATAAAAAAAGAATAGATGAAAAAGCATTTAAATATGAAGATATAATAATAGATCCAGAAATAGATAATGAAAAAATAGAAAAATTTAAAAATATTATATTAAAAGATGGATTAGAAGAAAGATCAAATATTCAAAACAATGTAAATAATTCAAATGTTACTAATCAAAATATGATAAAAGATGAAATTACTTCAGCTTTAAATTATTCTAAAGTAAAAGATAATGAGGTAGAATTACTATTTGTAGATAATAATAGATTAATTGCAAGAAGAACTATAGAAAAAGGAAGCGTACCTAAATTTCAAGAAATACCAAGAAAAGATGGTTACCTATTTATAGATTGGGATAAAAATATTTTTACAAAAGTATATGAAAATACTACATATACAGCAAGATGGATTTCATTTAAAGATTTAGGCACAAGAATAATATGTTCTTTTGATTTGGATCGGAGGTGTTGGAACATTTCCAGCAACAATTATAGAAAAAGGAACAACTATAAATGATATTATGGTAAAACAAGGACTTCGGAAACCCTGTAAAAGAAGGATATGTATTTAAAGGTTGGAGCATAGATTTAAATAGCAAGATAGAAGAAGATACTATTATTAAAGCATTATGGAGTAAAATATAATGAAAATGGAAGAAAAAATAGGAAATATATTTAATAATAATAAAAAGATTATAATATACACAAAAAATGAAGAAGAGACAAAAAAGCTTGGAAGAATAATTGCAAAACTTGTAAAAGAAGAGATAAGAAAGAAAAAAAGCTTAATACATATTGCATTAATAGGTGATTTAGGAGTTCGGAAAAACGAAGATAACAGAAGGAATATTAAGAGAATATGGAATGGAAGAACAAATATCTAGTCCAACATTTACAATAGTTAATGAATATATAAAAAATGATGAAAAAATATATCATTTTGATGTATATAGACTTTCAGACCTAGAAGAATTTTATGATATGCGGACGGAGATGAATATTATGATAGATCATTATGTATTATAGAATGGGCCGATATAATAAAAGGAGCACTTCCAGAAAGATATATAAAAATAGAAATACAAAAAGATAATGATTTAGATGTTAATCAAAGAAAAGTAATATTAGAATATATAAAATAGACAAATGATAAGGGAAGAGAAGTTTAATAATATGGTGAAAAATAGAAATGGTATAACATTAATAACACTTACTATAACAATTATTATAATGATAATAATAATGGGAATCATAGTTTCAATGGAGCTTGGTAAATCACGGAATTATAGAAATAGTAAATTCTTCTAGAATATTACAATATAAGTATCAATTAGAGGAAAAAATAAATGAAGATATACTTTCATATGATAAAGAGATGAATGAGAAGATTTCTAATAGTTCAAGTAAAATATATACATATACAGAATATTTAAAAAAGATTATAAGAAAAGAAATAGAAAATATGGAACTTACAAATATTTTGAATTATAATAATATGAATATAAAATTAGATAATAGCAATAAAAATAAAGAAAATATAGAAATAGAGATTCCATTAAAAACAAAAGTAGAAGAAATGGTATCAATTGAACTTAATATAAAAAACACATATAAGGTTTATGATAATAATTTAGAAACTCAGGAAGAAGAATATAAGGGAATAAAAAATATTACTATAAATTAGATAAAATAAAAAATAATATAAATAAAATAAATAGAATATGAAAGGAAAAAATATGGACATCTCAGTTTCAATATTAGATTTAAAAGAAGATAGATTTTTAAAAGATATATATAATTTAGAAGAGGCAGGTATAAATAGTTTTCATATTGATGTAATGGATGGAAAATTTACAGAAAGTAAAAATAATATTGACAATATGTATTCAAAAACAGCAACATTAAGTCAATTAAGTATTATGAAAAAAGATGTACATCTTATGACATATGACTTAGAAAGAAATATAGACCTATTTTCTTTTTTAGAACCAGATATAATAACAGTACATTATGAGGCAATAATAAAAGAATATAATTTAGAGAAAGCAAAAAAAGAAATACAGATACAAAAGATAAAAGAAGTTATGGAATATATACGAAGAAAAGGGATAAAAGCTCGGAATTAGTATAAATCCATATACTGATGAAAAAAATATAATAGAAATATTA
>ERZ772960.871-NODE-871-length-25173-cov-10.573493_pt1 | contig 25173 bp, 34 predicted proteins | sample MGYA00580678_ERZ772960 | MGnify/ENA primary metagenome ERZ772960 (study PRJEB29015, sample SAMEA2737930) | human oral metagenome | biome: human oral; feature: human-associated habitat; material: dental | place: China | collected 2059 ... | reverse complement strand
AAGATTAAGATTTGATTTTTCACATGATCAAAAAATGACTAAAGAACAAATAGAACAAGTAGAAAAAATAGTTAATGAAGAAATTCAAAAAGGACTAGAAGTTACTTGTATAGAAACAACATTTGAAGAAGCTAAGAAAAATGGTGTAACAGGACTTTTTGAAGATAGATATGGTGATAAGATAACAGTATATAGCATTGGAGATTTTAGTAAAGAAGTATGTCGGAGGTCCACATGTTAATAATACTAAAGGAATGGGAAGATTTAAGATACTTAAAGAAGAATCTTCATCAAAAGGTGTAAGAAGAATAAAAGCAGTATTAATTGAAGAATAATAAGTTAAGGATGATTATTATGGAAGATATTAAAAATATGAATGAAAATTTAGTAGAAGATTGTATATTTTGTAAAATTATACGCAAAGAAATACCAGCAAATATTGTATATGAAAATGATTTTGTGATTGCATTTAAAGATATTAAACCAGTATCAAAAATACATATTGTTGTAATACCTAAAAAACATATAGAAAGTTTAGAAAAACTAGATATAGTAAATGATGCAAAATATGTAGTAGAAATACATAAAGCAGTACAAGAAATAACAAGAAGTCTTAAGGTAGAAGAATCAGGATATAGGGTTGTTACAAATATATCAAAAGATGCAGGACAAGAAGTAAGACATATACATTACCATATATTAGCAGGAGAAAAACTTCGGAAGTATGAGATAATTAAATTTGCAAATAAAAAGGGGATAAATATGGATGAATTATTTGGAACAGATTCACTAAGTAAAAAAAAGAAAAAAATAATTGATAAAGAAAAAGAAGAGAAAAAAAGAACAATAATTGTATTTGTTTGCCTTATTATAATTGCAAGTATTGTATCATATGTATACATATTATTTAATTCATCTTCAAAAATAGATAATGCAAAAGGTATTCTTCGGAGAGGTTTTGTCTAAAATAAATTTAGTGGAATATACAGATATACAAGGACTTAAAAAAATATTTGATAGACAAAACAAGGAAGATAATACAACAAAGCAAAGTATACGAATGAAAAATATCATTCCACAAAAAAAATCTGAAAATAATATAGAAAGTAATAAGCAGATATTACTTGATGATATAGTTTTAAATTTTGGAACAAAACAAGATAAAGGACAAGGAAAAAGTAAAGTAGATGTAAGTGTTAAGTATAAGGAAGCAGTTATACTTGAATTTGAGATAGAAGATACAGGTGATATGATATTATTACATGGAAAAGATTTTTTTAATGAATATATAGGTATTGAGAAAAAGAAAATAGAAAATATAGTTAACTGGATATCTGAAGCAGGTACAGTAAATTTAGGGAATATAGAAATATTAAGAGATATGTATACAAAGGTAAATGATAAAAGAGAGCAAAATATATTTGAAGATATAGAAAAGATAATAGGAAAAGCTAAAGAATATTTGCAAAAAGAGATAGAAGAATTAGATCCATCTAAGATTGAAGCAAGGACAAATGTACCTACAAAATATCAAGGAAGAGATTTAAAGGTAGACAATATAACTATAACTTTAAAAAAACAAGAGTATAAGGATATATTAACAAGGGTATATAATAAGACAATGTATTATATACAAAAAAATAAGTCTGAATTTCCAATGATTGATACATTATCATTAATGTTTACAAAAAAAGAAGATGTAACAAAAGGAGATACTATAAAACTTAATACAAGTATAACACTTAATAATACTGGAAAGAGCACACTTACAAGTGAAGATAATGAAACAAATCCAAATTTAAATAATAATAATAAAGAAGAACAATCATTACAGCAAAATGAAGGTGGACGGAGTTAGTTTAAATAGTGTGAATTTTGGAGATAATCAATCAGATTCAAATAATAATAATCAAAATAATACGTCCAATTCAGAAATATATACTATTATAAAAATATATAATATATCAAAAAATGACCTAAAAATAGATATATATGAAAAGAAGAATGATCAAGAAGAAATATATATGACTGCAGTTGAAATGAGAAAAGAAGATGATCGGAAAAGCAGAAGTAGGTATATTAGATTATGATACAAATACAAAAATGATATTAACAAAAAGGAAAGAATCAGAAAAGGTATATAATGTATTTGAAAAAGCAATGATTCAAGAAAAAGAAAATACAGAAAAATTTGGAAGTAAAATAGAACTTGAAAGAACAGATAAGACAGATGCTTCAACAATAATGTATAAGATTAATTATACTGAAAAAAACTTAAAAGAAGACACAAGTAAAAGTGTTATATATGAAAACGAAGTTAAATTTGCAGAAAGTAAGATAGAAGAGCAAGAAGGAAGAAAGATTGTTAATACAACAGATCTAAATCAAACAGAATTTGATAATCTTGTAAAAAACAGTATATTCCCACAAATACAAAAAGTAATATTAGAAAAATTATATAAGATTCAAAATATTGGAAATGCTGCAACATAATTTAATATATTTAAAATATGTAATATGTAAAATTTAGAAAAGATAGAGGCAAGGAAATGGATATAGATTTAGAAGAATTGGTTAAAAAATTATATGAAATAAGAAAAAGAGCAGAAGAACAGATAAATGATAGTAAAAATGAAGTTTTAAAAAATATGATAGATTTAAAAGTTAAATACTTAGGTAAAAAAAGTGAGATATTAGAAGTATTTAAATATATGAAAAATATTTCAAATGAAGAGAAAAAGAAAATAGGTGAAGTTGTAAATAAGATAAAAGCAGAAATTGAAAAAGAAATTACAGAAAAAATAGGGTATCTTGAAAGAAAAGAAATACAAGAAAAAGAATTAAAAGAAGAAATAGATTTAACACTTCCTGTAGATTCAGATACTCGGAAGTATACATCCAATACAACAAATTATTGATGAACAAATAAGAATATTTACAGAAATGGGATATGAAGTTGTAGAAGGACCAGAAACAGAAACAACACATAATATATTTGATATGTTAAATACTCCAAAAGATCATCCAGCACGTGAGATGCAAGATACTTTTTATTTATCAGATGCAGTAGTACTTAGAAGTCAAACATCTGCAATACAAATAAGAAAAATGCTTGAAGGGAATCTCCCTATAAAAATGATATGCCCTCGGAAGAGTATATAGGTCAGATGCAGTAGATGCAACACATTCACCAGTATTTCATCAAATGGAAGGTTTAGTTATAGGGGAAAATATAACAATGGCAGATTTAAAAGGGACAATAAAAATGTTTGTAAAAAGAGCACTTGGTGAAAATATAAATATTAGGTTTAGACCACACCATTTTCCATATACAGAACCATCAGCAGAAGTTGATGTAACATGTTTTGTATGTAATCGGAAAAGGATGTAGTGTATGTAAAAAAGAAGGATATATAGAACTTTTAGGATGCCGGAATGGTACATCCAAAAGTACTTGAAAATTGTGGTATAGATTCAGATAAATATACAGGATTTGCATTTGGTTTTGGATTAGATAGAATAGCAATGCTTAAATATGGAATAACAGATTTAAGGTTAATGTATGAAAATGATGTTAGATTTTTAAATCAGTTTAAATAAGGATATATGAATATTAGTAAAATAAAGTAAAGAAAAAGGACGGTATATAAAAATATATGAAAGCATCAAAAAAATGGTTAAATGAATATGTAGAATGTTTAGATATAGATGTTAAAGATATGGAAAAAGCTTTAACAATGACAGGAACAAAAGTAGAACAAATAGATGAAATTGGAAAATATAATAATATTGTAATAGGTAAAATATTAGAAATAACAAAACATGAAAATGCAGAAAAACTAGTTGTAACAAATGTAAATATAGGTGATGAAATAATTCAAATAGTAACAGGAGCAAAAAATATATCAGTTCGGAGATATTATTCCAGTTGCTAAGATAGGGGCAATACTTCCAAATGGTTTGGAGATAAAAAAAGGAAAATTAAGAGGAGTAGAATCAAATGGAATGATGTGTTCATGCTCAGAACTTAATATCCCACTTACATTAATAGGAAATCAGATAGAAGATCGGAATAATGATATTAGGAAATAAGTATGAAAAAAATCTAGGAGAAGATATAGGGAATATATTAAATATTGAAGATGAAATATATGATTTTGAAATAACTCCCAATAGACCAGATTGTCTTGGTATTCTTGGAATTGCAAATGAACTTAAATGTGCTATAAATAGAAAAGAGAAACAAGATATTTTAATAAAAAAAGGTGAATATGAAAAATATGTAAATATTTTATCAGAAAAAGAGAATATAGATAATATTGGAATAAATATAAAATCAGATGATGTAAAAAGATATTTAATGATACCATTATATAATATAAAAAGAATTGAAACACCAAATGTTATAAAAGAAAGATTAAAAACAATGGGGGTGAACAGTAAAGGAGATATATTAGTAGATATAAGTAATTATATAATGTTTGAAACTGGTAATCCAACACATATATTTGATTTAGATATATTAAAAGAAATTGCAAAAAAGAAAAATAATGATAATAAGGTTATATTAAATATATCAAATAATAGTAAAAATATAGAACTTTTAAATGAAGAAAATATAGAGCTTTCAGATGATTTAACAATAAGTATAAAAGATGAAAATCTAGCACTTGTAGGTATAATGGGAGGTAGAAATTCAGGAGTAAATGAAAATACTAAAAATATTTTAATAGAAATTGCAACATTTGAAAGAAAGAAGATAAGAGATACATCTAGAAAATATAATATAAGAACAGAATCATCAACAAGATTTGAAAAGAAATTATCACCAAGATTACCAGAGCTTGCATTTTTAAGAATGATTAAACTTATGAAAGAATTAGGGGTAATAGATGAAAAGTCTTTTAAAAATGGTAAGATAAATGTTATTGATTATAAGAGAGAAGATATAAAAAATAAACTAAATGAAGAAGAAAATGATTTAATTAAATTTGATAGTAATGAAATCAATAAGATTTTAGGTACTGATATATCAGAAAAAGAAATGATTGATATATTAACAGATATTGGTTTTGAAAAATATAATGGCAAAAAAGAAATATTAATAAAACCATATGTAAGAGAAGATATATCAAGAAAACAAGACTTGGCAGAAGAAGTTATAAGATTTTATGGATATGATAAATTAGAAGAAACATTACCAAAAGTAGAAAGAGGGAATATTTTTGAAAATAATGATAAAGATATAGTAAAAATATCTAAGAAAATTAGAGATATATTAAAAATAGAAGGATATAATCAAATTATAACATACCGGATTTATATCAAAAGAAGACCTTTTAAAGTTAGAAAAAACAGAAAAACAAATAGAGGAAGAGAGTGTATATGTTTTAAATAAGCTAAGCTCAGATTATGAAATAATGAGAAATACACATATTCCTTCAATATTAAAAACAGTATCATATAATGAAAGAATGCAAAATAATAATATAAGAATATATGAAATAGCTACAATATTTAAAGAAAAATCTAACCTAGAACATGGTAAAGAATTAAAAGAAGATATGGTAGTTACAATATGTTATTCATCAAACAAGAATAAGGTTGATTTTGATTCTAAAGGTAGTAAAATGAATTATATAGATTCAGATATATATAGACTAAAAAAAGATACAGAAAAAGTATTAAAAGAAATAGGAATAAAAAAATATATTATTCAAAAAGAAGAACAAAATTCAGTATTTCATGCAGGACAAACAATTAATTATATGATTGGAAATAAAAAAATAGCAACTCTTCGGAAAAGTAAAAAAACAAATTTTAAATAATTTTGGAGTAACAGAAGATACATATATTTCAAAAATTAATCTTACAGAAATATTAAAATATATATCAAAAAATTCTAAATATAAAGAACTTCCAAAATATCCAAAAGTAACAAGAGATTTGTCTATAGTTGTAGATAAAAACATAGAATATGATACTATAAGTAATATAGTAAAAAAACAATCAGGAGCTATTTTAGAAAGTATTGAATTATTTGATATATATATATTTGATAAGGCGATGGAAGAATATAAAAATAAAAAATCTATAAGTATAAGTATGGTATTTAGAGATAGTAAAAAAACATTAGAAGAAAATACTATAACAAAAACAATGGATAATATCTTAAAAGGTTTAGAAAAAATAGGAGCTATAAGGAGGTAGTAGAATATGGTATTATTAACAGGAGGACTTCGGTTATATAGGGAGTCATACAGCAGTAGAATTATTAGAAAATCGGTGAAAAAGTACTGATTTTAGATAATGAATATAATAGTAGTAGTATAGTGATTGATAAAATAAGAGAAATAGTTGGAAAAGAAAAAGCAAAAAATCTAGAATATATAAGATTAGATATATGTGATAAGGAAAAACTTGAAAATGTTTTTAAAAATCATGATATAAGAGAAATAATACATTTTGCAGCATATAAAGCAGTTGGAGAAAGTGTAGAAAAACCAATAATGTATTATAAAAATAACCTACTAGGACTTCTTAATATATTAGAAATGATGGAAAAATATAGTGTGAAAAGTATAATATTTTCATCAAGTGCAACAGTATATGGAAGCCCTGAGAATATACCAGCAAAAGAAAATGCAAAAAGGTCTTTTACAAATCCATATGGTGGAACAAAACTTATGGCAGAACAAATTTTAGAAAGCTTAAATATATCAAATAAAAATATATCTATTATAATTTTAAGATATTTTAATCCAGTAGGAGCACATAAAACAGGACTTATAGGAGAAGATCCAAAAGGAATACCAAATAATCTTATGCCAATTGTTTTAAAAGTTGCAACAGGAGAAATGGAAAAAGTAAAGGTGTTTGGAAATGACTATGATACAATAGATGGAACAGGAGTAAGAGATTATATTCATGTAGTAGATCTTGCAAAAGGACATGTAGCGGCACTTAGAAAGTCTAGAGAAAAACAAGGAATTTTAGAAGTATATAATTTAGGTATGGGAAAAGGATATTCAGTATTAGAAATTATAACTAAATTTGAAGAAGTTACAGGACTTAAAGTTAAAAAAGAAATTGTAGGAAGAAGACAACGGAGATATTGCAGAAATATATGCAGATATAACAAAAGCAAAAGAAGAATTAAATTGGAAACCAGAATTAGATATAACAGATATGTGTAAATCATTATATAATTATTATTTAAAAAATAATTAAGTAATATATAAGCTAGTAAAATATTATTAATAATGATATATTATAATTGCAAGATAAATTGTAAGGATAAATATTATGGATTATAAGATTTTAGGACAAACAGTTCCAGTAGTAGAAGTTACTATGAATAATGGAGAGTCTATGTATACTCAAACAGGAGGAATGACATACCAAACAGATGGAATAAAAATGAGAACAAATGCAAGACGGTGGAATAATGAGGAGTTTAGGAAGAGTCTTTACAGGTGAATCAATTTTTATGACTAATTATGATGCAGAAAAAGATGGAGCAACAATAGCATTTGCAACTACAGTTCCAGGAACAATACTTCCTATAGATTTAGATAAATATGATGAAGGAATGATATTTCAAAAAGGGGCATTTTTATGTGCAGAACAAAGTGTTGATATAAAGGTAACATTTACTAAAAAATTAGGTGCAGCATTTTTTGGAGGTGAAGGTCTTATACTTCAAAAAGCTACAGGAAATGGAATGTTATTTTTAGAAGTAGATGGTGATGTGATAGAAAAAGAATTAAAAGAGGGAGAAATATTAAAAGTAGATACAGGTAATGTTGTAGGATTTGAGCCATCTGTCACATATACAGTAGAAATGGTAAAAGGACTTCGGAAACATATTTTTAGGTGGAGAAGGATTATTCTTAACTAAACTTGTAGGACCAGGTAAAGTTATATTACAATCTCAAAACTTTAATGATTTTGCAGGTAGAATAGTTGGAATGCTTCCAAGAGGATAATGATAGTTTTGTAATCAAGATTAATAAAATTATAATTTTATTAATCTTTTTTTATTAAACTATAGAAAAAATATATTATAATTTGTATAATGATATTATGCTTAAAAGCAAATACGAACAAATATGACAGAAGGAAAGTGTATTGAAAGTAAGTAATGAAGATATTGTTATGGATATGGCATATGAAAATAATGGTATTGTAATGATGAGAGAAGTTGAAAATATTGGAATAAGTGGTAAGACAATAACAAGACTTGTTGAAAAAGGTAAACTTAAAAAAGCAAGTAAAGGAATATATGTAACAATAGATTTTAATGATAAATATTATTTAGCATATATTAGATGTAGACAAGGAATATTTTCACATGAAAGTGCCCTTATATTAAATGGTGTAATGGAAGATAGTGAAAAAATTATTTTAAATATTACAATACCAAGTCATTATAATACTAGGATATTAACATTTGATAATAATATGTTCTATTACCTATCGAAAGACATTATAGATATAGGTAAGAAGGAAATATTAACAAAAGACCGGTAATCTGGTATATACATATGATTTAGAAAGAACAATATGTGATTTAATAATGAAAAGGAAAAGAGATGAAAAAAAAGTAAGGGCAGAATATGGACTTAGTATATTAAAATTATGTTTAAATACAAGTAATTTTAGTATAGGGAAGTTAAAAGAATATGCAGAAAAACTAAATATATCAAAAGAAGTTGAAGATATATTATTAGAGAAAGAAGGGAGATAAATGGAAAATTATTATAATCTAGAAATAGAAGAAATAGAAAAAAAACTAAATACGAACAAAGAAGGCTTGAGTGATAAAGAAATAAATGATAGAATAGAAAAACATGGTTTTAATGAACTTAAAGAAAAGAAAAAAGAAAGTATCTTATCAAAGTTTATAGAACAATTTAAAGATATGATGGTAATTGTCCTTATAATAGCAAGTATAATATCAGGAATAATAGATTTAAGTCATGGTGAAGGACTTACAAATACAATAATTATTCTTGCAATAGTATTTGTGAATGCAATAATAGGGGTTATACAAGAAGTAAGAGCAGAAAAATCATTAGAAGCTTTAAAAAAATTAACACAGCATGAAGCAAAGGTTATAAGAGACCGGAAAAGTTATAACAATACCAGCAAAAATGCTTACAGTAGGTGATGTTGTTATAATAGAAGATGGAGATTATGTACCAGCAGATATAAGACTTTTTGAAACAGTTAATTTAAAAGTAGAAGAATCAGGGCTTACAGGTGAATCACTTGCGGTAGAAAAAAATACTGATAAAATAGATGGAACTGTTGGAATTGGTGATAGGAAAAATATGGCATTTTCATCAAGCTTAGTTACATATGGTAGAGCAAAAGGATATGTAATAGCAGTTGGAATGGAAACAGAAGTAGGAAAAATTGCACAAATGATAAATGAAGTGGAAGATAAACAAACACCACTTAAAAAGAAACTAAATAGTTTAGGTAAAACATTAGCACTTCTTGCAAGTATAATATGTGTGATTATATTCTTTATAGGTATATCAACAGGGAAATCAGTACTTTCAATGCTTATAACAGCAATATCACTTGCAGTAGCAGCAATACCAGAAGGACTTCCAGCAGTAGCTACAATAGTACAAGCAATGGGAGTTAAAAAATTAGTTAGTAAAAATGCAATAGTAAAAAAAATGCCTGCGGTAGAAACATTAGGTAGTGCAACAATAATATGTTCAGATAAGACAGGAACATTAACACAAAACAAGATGACTGTTGTAGATACATATGTTGTAGAAAAAGATAATGAAGAACAATTTTTAAATACACTTCTTTTATGCAATAATGCAAAAATTGTTACAAAAGAAGATGGAAAAGATATTGGAGATCCAACAGAAACAGCACTTTTAAAACATGTATATGATAAAGATAATAAGAAATATTTTGAAAATTTAGAAAAGTATAAAAGAATATATGAAATTCCATTTGATTCAGCTAAAAAATATATGGTTTCAGTAAACAAGGTTAATGGAAAAATATATGGATATATTAAAGGTGGAATAGATGAAGTATATAATAATTGCAAGATAGATGAAAATACAATTAAAACTTTAAAAGAACAAAATATAGTTATGGCAGAAAAAGCATTAAGAGTACTTGCATGCCGGATATTTTGAAATAACTGAAAAATATAATAATGAAAAAGAATTAGAAAATATAGTAAAAAATGCTTTAAGTGATAGAAAATTTGAAATCATTGGTATTGTAGGAATGATTGACCCACCAAGAAAAGAAGCAAAAGAAGCAATAGAAAAATGTAGTAATGCAGGAATACTTACAATAATGATAACAGGAGATCATGTTTTAACAGCAACAGCAATAGCAAAAGAACTTCGGAATATTAAAAAATGGAAGAACTGTTATGGAAGGAAAAGATCTTGAAAAATTATCACTAGAAGAATTAGAAGAAAAAGTAGAACAAATAGGAGTATTTGCAAGAGTATCACCAGAACATAAGGTTAAGATTGTTAAAGCATTTCAAAACAGAGGACATATTGTTGCAATGACAGGAGATGGTGTAAATGATGCACCAGCACTTAAAAATGCAGAAATAGGTTGTGCAATGGGAATAACAGGTACAGATGTATCAAAAGAAGCAGCAGACCTAATAATAACAGATGATAATTTTGCAACAATAGTAAATGCAGTAGAAGAAGGAAGACGTATATATGATAATATAGTTAAATCAATACAATACCTATTATCGTCAAATATAGGGGAAATAATAGTAATACTTCTATCTATATTAGGGGCAGGATTAATTGCGAAAATGACAGGAATAGGACATGTAGCAGAACTTACTCCACTTTTACCAATACATATATTATGGATTAATTTAGTAACAGATAGTTTACCAGCATTAGCACTTGCAGAAGATGAAGGGGCTAAAAACATAATGAAGAGAAAACCAAATAGATCTTCAAGTGTATTTACAAAAGATGTAGTTACAGCTATAGCATATCAAGGAATACTTATAGGTATTCTAACATTTATATCATTTATAATGGGTATATATATGACACAAGGAGAATGGTCAGTAAAATTATCAGTAGGTCAAACAATGGCATTTTTAACATTAACATTTTCAGAATTATTCCATGTGTTTAATGTAAGAAGTAATAAAGATAGTTTATTCTACAAAGGAATGTTTAAAAACAAATTATTATTATTTGCAGTAATATTTAATATTTGTTTAACTTTAGGAGTAATATTTGTAACACCTATAAGAGAAATGTTTAAATTAAGTATGATGACAAAGGAACAAATATTTATAGTATTTGGACTTTCTATAATACCAAACATAGTTTCAGAAACAGTTAAGTTTGTGAAAAAGAGTATGAAATAGGTGAAAATTATAGTTGATAATAGAGAAAAGGGAAGTGATTAAACTTCCTTTTTTACAATTTTTATTTAATTTTCATTGAAAGTATACAAAAAATTGATATATTAATTATAAAAACAGTAAGTCTTATAAATGTGCTGTATATATAGGTAAGCATCATGTATTGGTGTCACAAATAAGCGATTGGTAGTAAGTAGGGAAGGTTAGTAGTATTGCTAATATTCTCTATTTTTTCTATGCTATTTAAAAGGTTATTATAGTAAAATATTAATAATTGATATATAATACTATTATATTAGAATAGGGGAAAACAATGGGAGAAACTAAGAAAAATACAAATGAAAGTATAAAAATTTTAGAAACAGTAAAATTAGCATTATTACATGTAAATAAACATAAGCTAATTTATTTTATAAATGCATCAATATTACAGATATTTATAACAGTAGTAGGTAAGTTTTTACTTCGGAGGAGTTTTTAAACTTATACTATTCTCTATTAAACAAATAAATTTAAATCAAAGAACATTATTATTAATATTATCAAATCCAGCAAGTATATTATTATCATTATTATATATATTTATATTTGCATTTTTTGTGTATTTAGAGTTTTCTCTACTTACTCTTATGATATATGGAAGTATTAATAATAATCATTTTTCGTGGAAAACGGCTGTTAAAAAAACATTATTTAAAACAAGAAAATTATTTGGTTTTCAAATGATATTATTTATACTATATATCCTAGCGATAATTCCTATTGCAAATTTAGGATTAAATAGTATTATATTAGAAAAAGTACATATACCAGACTTTCTTATAACAGAAGGTATTAAAACATTACCAGGTTTTACACTTATATCTGCAACATATCTAACACTTATATATATAAACTATAGGCTGTTTTTCTTACTTCCACTTGTAGCAAGTAATAATAATTCGTTTTTTAGAAATGCAATGATTAGCTTAAGAATAACAAAAATAGAAAAATTAAGAGTACCATTTACATTTATCACTATAGGAATTATATTATTTTTAATATATATATCTATAGGGTTTGGTATAACATTATTATTTAATATTTTAGATCCTGCTCGGAAAAAATATGATATTAACCGTTATTTTTACAACGATTATAAAAGTATTAAAATTAATGTTTATACTGTTTACTAAAATAGCTATGATTACTGCAATTGTTGTTATAATAGAAAAAAATAAAGCGTTTGCAGATGATATTGTAAATCATAAACCAGAAGATAGTTTTAAAATAAAGACAAGAGTTTTTGTAGGAATAGTAATATTATTAGGATATTTCATATATAACCGGACTTTTAATTTCTAGAAATGATTTAAATGAAACAGTATATGCAATAGCACATAGAGGTGTTATAACAAAAGCTGTAGAAAATTCTATAGAAGCATTAGAAGAAGCAAATAAGGAAGGTGCAGATTTTGTAGAAATGGATATAGTGTTAACAAAAGATGGTAAATTTGTAGTATCACATGATTTTAATTTAAGAAGACTTGCAAATAAGAATTCATATATATATAACTTAAATCTTAAAGAAATTGTAGGTATAAAAACAAGACAAAATGGTAATGAAGGAAAATATGTGTCATTTGATGAATATGTAGAAAAAGCAAAAAAACTTGGACAAAAACTATTAGTAGAAGTTAAATTACATGGAAAAGAACCAAAAGATATTGCAAATATTGTTGTAAATAAGTTTAAAGAACTCGGTATAGAAAAAGAATATATGATTGTATCATTAGATCTAAAATTAGTAGAAGAAATAAAAAAGATAATGCCAGAGGCACAAGTAGGATATATAATACCATTATTATTAGGAGATTTACCAGATACAAATCTCGATTTTTATGCATTAGAAGATTTTTCATATAATGAATCTTTAGCAATACAAGCAAAAGTAAAAAATAAGAAACTTATGATATGGACTATAGATGATATGATAAAAATAAGAAAATATTTAAGACAGCCTGTAGATGGAATAATAACAGATGAATTACAAGAACTTAAAGAAGAAAAGAAATATCTTAAAGAAAATAATACATATTTTGATAAATATATAAGGATCATAACAAATATATAATAATAAACTTGAAGAGGAGTAATTATGAGTAAACTTATAACTAAAATACAAAATAGGCTAAAAAAAAATAAAATAAAAAAGACAATTATATTGCCAGAAGCAGAGGATGAAAGGGTGTTAAAAGCGACACTTAGAGTATTAGAAGATGGTATAGTTAATATTATTCTTGTAGGAAATAATGATAAAATATTAGAAGATTTAAATAATGACAATATTAATGAAAAAAGTTTAGATATTAATAGATATATCAAAGATGGAAGTTTAAAAATATATGATGTAGAAAAAGAAGAAACATTATATAACAAGCTTTCTACATACCTATATGATTTAAGAAAACATAAAGGTTTAACACTAGGAGAAGCAGAAAAGCTAGCAAAAGATGAAGTGTATTTTGGTATACTTATGCTTAAAAAAGGACTTGCAGATGGACTTGTATCTGGTGCTATTCATTCAACAAAAGATACATTAAAACCAACACTTCAAATAATAGGGGTAGATAAAAACAAGAGTAATATTGTATCATCATTTTTTATCATGGAAATGCCTGAAAATAGGGATAATACTAAAAATATATTAAAATATGATGAATATATATTTTCAGATGGTGGACTTGTAGAAAATCCAACAGAAGACCAATTAGTAGATATTGCAAAAGCATCAAGAAATAGTTATGAAAATATAATAGGAGAAACTAGCTATACTGCAATGTTATCATATTCTACAATGGGAAGTGCATCATCACCTTTAGTTGAAAAGGTTCAAAATGCTACAAGAAAACTAAAAGAAGAAAATATACCTAATGTAGATGGGGAATTACAATTAGATGCTGCAATAATGGAAGATATTGCTAAAAGCAAGGCAAAAGGAAGCACAGTTGCAGGAAAAGCAAATACATTAATATTTCCAGACCTTAATGCAGGTAATATTGGGTATAAGCTGGTACAAAGATTTGCAAATGCTAATGCATATGGTCCATTATGCCAAGGATTAAATATACCTGTAAATGACTTATCAAGGGGTAGTACAGTAGATGATATTTATGGTGTTATATATATAACAGCAGTGCAAAGTAATTAGAAAAAGAAAAAGAAAAAGAAAAAATAAAACAAAAGAAAAGAGAAGAGGTAAAGTATGAAAAATATATTAATAATAGTAGGAAGTTTACGAAAAAATGGATTTAACTATAATCTAGCAAAAGAAATACAAGATAAGATAGTAAATGAAATAACTCCACAAATGGAAGAAAATGATAAATATGATGTAAGGATGCTTGATTATGCATATCTTCCAATGTTTTCACAAGATATAGAGTTTGGTGAAAATAAGGAAGTAAAAAACTTAAGAGATAATCTAAAATGGGCTGATAAGATAATAATAGTATCTGCAGAATATAATCATAGCTATCCAGGAGTACTTAAAAATATGCTTGATTGGGCATCTAGAAAGGAAATAAGGGAGTTTGGAGCGCCTGAATATATACAAGGCAAGAAAGTATATCTAACAGGTGTATCAGGAGAATCTAAGGCAAGTTATGTTATATCTGAACTTACAAATCTTTTAACATTTATGCAAATGAGTGTATCTACAAGTTCTATTGGTGCAGGACTAGAACCTGAAGCCTTCGCTACAGGTAAGTACTTAATTAATGAAGAAGATAGAGAAAAGATACTTGGTAATATTTGCATGTTTATAGCAGAGTAAAGGAGAAAAAAGATGAGGCTATGGCATGAACAAATTATTCACCTATTACCTAAAAATCAGCTACTTGGTCAACATAGAGAATGTTGTGCACTTAGGGGTAATGGTTGGAATAAGAAACACAAAACAGTAGATTATGTATTTAAATATTCTCCATATAACCTATTCATCTATCATTCTAAAATTATGGATGAAATGGAAAAAAGAGGATATAGAGTGTCTACAGAGTGGAGAGATAAAAACTACAGAGGACAGAAAGCAAAAAGTTATTCTAATCTGGAAGAAATAAATATATCTTCCCCAATCTACAAAGAACATAATGATGAGTATTTAGCTGAGTGTATAGAGAACTTAGAAGGAAAAGGGATTAAGCTTGAGATATAGTAAAATAAAAGGAGAGTAAAAATGAGTAGTTTAGAATTAATACAAGGGTCATGTGCAGACCAAAATGTAGATGCAGTTGTAAATGCTGCTAATAGGAACTTATCAGCAGGTGGAGGAATTTGTGGAGTTATATTTAAAAAAGCAGGATATAATGAACTTGCTGAAAGCTGTCAAAAATATAACACACCACTAAAAGACGGTGATGCTGTTATAACACCTGCATTTAATATGATAAACTGTAAGTACATAATACATGCAGTTGGTCCTAATTTTAGCTATACCCCAAATGCTTTTAAACAATTATATGATACATATTATAATTCTTTTAAGGTATTAGTAGAAAATGGATTAACATCTATATCACTTCCGCTAATAAGTTCTGGTATTTTTGGTGGAAATCTAGATAATCCTGTTAAAGAGTCGTGTAAGCAATGTATAGAAGCATACAACAATTTTATACAAGACTACAAAGACAAGAACATTTTTGTTAAGTTATGTGCATTCTTAGATAGTGAGTATATGGAGTGTAAGAAGTGGCTTGAAAATAATAAGTTAAATATAGAATAGGAATAGAAGGGAATATAAAATTATGTTTGAAAATGGTTGTGAATGGGTAAGATGCGATTTTCATCTACATACAAGGAAAGACAAGGAATTTAAATATGAAGGCGAAGATAATTCGTTTATTAAAGATTACATATGTAAACTGGAGGATGAAAATATTAAAGTTGCTGTAATAACTAATCATAATAAATTTGATTTAGGAGAATATAAAGCTCTGAAAAACATAGCGAATAAAAAAGAAATTTTAATATTGCCAGGTGTTGAATTATCTGTAAAGGATGGAAAAAATGGAGTACATACACTTATAGTATTTAATCCCGACGAATGGGTTAAAAATGGAGAAAATCATATTGATAGTTTTTTGACTGCAGCTTTTCAAGGAATTAATAATCGTGAAAATGAAAATACATGCTGTAATTGGGATTTAAATACTTTGCTTGTAGAACTAGAGAAACTTAATAAAGATTATTTTATTATATTTGCACATATTGAGCAAAAAAATGGACTTATTGAAGAATGTGGTGGTGGAAGGCTACAATCTTTAGCTAAAAAACATGAATTTAAAAAAAGAGTGCTTGGATTACAAAAATTAAGAACTAATGATAATAAGACGAAAATAAAAAACTGGTTTGGATATGAGATTGCATATGTAGAAGGATCAGATCCTAAAGAAATTGATGAAATTGGAAAAGGAAAGAAATGTTATGTAAAAATTGGAGAATATTCTTTTAATTCTTTGAAATTCTCTATTCAAAATTATGAAAATAGAGTTTCTAATGAAAAAATGAAAATAAATCATGGATATATAGATTCAATATCCTTTCAAGGAGGAAAATTAGATAAAATTCAGATTCCTCTTTCAAATGAATTAAATACATTAATTGGTATTAGAGGGAGTGGAAAATCTTCAATATTAGAAGTAATTAGGTATGCTTTGGGATTAAAAGTTAATGTTGATGAAAGCTACAAGGAAAACTTGGTTAAAAATACTTTAGGGTCAGGTGGAGAGATAACTCTAAATATTATTGATAAGTATGGTAATCGCTATGAACTTAAAAAAATAATGGGTGAGCAATCATTTATCTTAGATCAGGATGAAAATGATGTTGGAATTTCAATTGATTCTTTAATAAATAATCCTCTTTATTTTGGGCAAAAAGATTTATCCGACACAGAAAGTGGATATGAGCTTAATTTATTGAAAAAAATAGTTGGTAGTAAGATAAGTGAAGAGCAAAATTCAATGGAAAATATTATTTTGGATTTAGATAATTCTATAAGAGAGTTATTTCAATTAGAATTAATTCCAGAAAAAATAGAGGAATTGAATACTAAAAAAAATGATCTAGAACATAAAATTAAAATTTTAAATGAAAAAGGGCTAGAAGAAAAGTTGGAAAAACAAACATCATATAATTCAGATCATAATAAAATTGTTAATCTAGTAAATAAAGTTAATGAGTTTGTTGTTAATATTGAAAACGCATATAACGGAATAGATAAAGAATTATTTAAATTATCAGATTATAGTAGATTTAATGAAGAAATTCTTGAAAATATTAATTTTACTTTAAAAAATATATTAGATTCAATTGATAGAATTTCAATTGAAATAAAAGGTATTTATGAAAGTAAAAACTCTTTAGAACTAGAAAAAAAACATTTTGAGGGGAAATTTGAATCTCTAAAAGAGGAATTCGCAAGGATTAAGCGTGAAATAAATGATGAAACATTAGACCCTGATAATTATGTTAAATATAAAAAAGAATTAGATGAGGTTAAAGAAAATATAAAAAGTTTAAGTAAGAAAAATAATTCTAGAAAATTATGTATTTCAAATATTCGAAAAAGTATAAGAGAGAAAAATGAAATTTTAAAAGAAATTTTTGAAAAATACGAAAATGAAATTAAAAAAATTAATGAAAGTCAAAATGAGCTTCAAATTAAAATTGAATTTAAAGGAAATAAAAATAAATTTATAAAAGATCTTAGAAATAACTTTCAAGGTACAGGAATTAAAGAAGAAAAGTTTAGATTACTTTCTAATAAATTTTCAGATTTCATATCTATTATAAGTGACTGTATTTTAAATGATTCAAATGACATAAAGTCTATACTTACTGAGAAGGAAGCAGCAAAATTATATGATAAGATAAAAAATAATTACTCAGATTTGATAAAAAATAATTGTGAAGATTTAGTACAAATATATTATCATAATAAATTGCTTGAACAACATTCAATGGGGCAAAGAGCTTCTGCATTGATATTATTTATATTAACTCAAGAAGAAAGTGATCTGATAATTATAGATCAGCCAGAAGATGATTTAGATAATCAAATAATTTATCAAGAAGTTATAAATACAATTAAGAAAAAGAAAAAGGATATTCAATTTATATTTGCAACACATAATGCAAATATACCTGTATTAGGAGATGCAGAATGTGTTATTGCTATGCAATATGATAATGAAAAGATAAATACTAATATTGGGAATATTGACTGTAAAAATATTCAGCAGAAAATTGTTGATATAATGGAAGGTGGAAATGAAGCTTTTGAAAAACGTAAATTGATATACTCTAATTGGAATAATGTTTCGAAAAAATAGATTAAATATTATTAATATATTTTGATTTTTAATTAAAATGAATCATAAATTGTAGTATTTGTAATTGAAAGATAGAATAATAATTATAGTATAATTGTAAAGGTCACATAATATTTAATATTAAGTGGCTTTTATAATTTTTTGAATGTTTGATGAGATGAATTCATATATTACTTATAGGTTTAATTTTACATATATTGTTGAAAAGAAGTGTTTTAAAATGCTAGAATTGTATATATAAAAGGGGTAATGATAAAATGAGTACAAATATTAATACAAAAGCAAATTTAATATGGGAAGTTGCAACTAAATTAGTTGGTGTATATAAACCACACGAATATGGTAAGGTAATACTTCCAATGACAGTATTAAAAAGATTTGATGATATATTAAAACCAACAAAACAAAAGGTTTTAGAAAAATACGAAGAAGTAAAAACATTTGAAGTTAAAGATGCATTTTTAACTGAAGCTTCGGGATATAGTTTTTATAACACAAGTAAATATGACTTTGAAAAATTATTATCTGATCCAGATAATATTGAAAGAAATTTCAATAATTATATAAATGGTTTTTCGGATAATATAATAGATGTTTTAAGTAATTTTAAATTTAACAATGAAATAAAGACAATGGCTGACAATAGACTTCTTTATGTTGTTTTAGAAGAATTCAATTCTAAAAAAGCATATATGGGATTAGATGAAGTAAAAACAGAAGATATGGGATATATTTTTGAGGAATTAGTAAGAAAATTCTCTGAAAGTTATGATGAAGAGGCAGGAGCACACTTTACTGCTAGAGATATAATATATTTAATGACAGACCTATTAGTAGCTAGTGATGATTTGTCTAATGATAATAAGGTAAAAACAATATATGATATGGCAATGGGTACATCACAAATGTTAGCTTGTATGACTGATAGAATTCATCAATTAAATGAGAAAGTTCAAGTTGATTGCTATGGCCAAGAATTAAATCCAGAAACATATGCTATAGCGAAAGCTGATATGTTAATAAAAGGTGGAGATGCTGATAACTTTAAACAAGGTGATACTTTAGATGATGATAAGTTTAAAGGGTATAAGTTTGATTATATTATTTCAAATCCACCATTTGGTATAGATTGGAAAAAGCAAAAAAAGGCTGTAGAGGATGAAGCATCTAAGGGAATTAATGGAAGATTTCCAGTAGGTACTCCTAAAATTTCTGATGGACAAATGCTATTTACTTTAAATGGTATAGCAAAACTTAAGGATGAAGGAAAGATGGCTATTATACAAAATGGTTCACCTTTATTTTTAGGTTCTGCCGGTTCTGGAGAATCAGAAATAAGAAGATATATTATTGAGAATGATTGGCTAGAAGCTATTATTCAACTTCCAACAGACTTATTTTATAATACAAGTATTTCAACATATATATGGCTAATCAATAAGAATAAAGATGTATTAAGAAAAGAGAAAGTTCAATTAATAGATGCATCTAATTGCTATATTAACAGAAGAAAAAATATTGGTAAGAAGAGAAAAGATTTAGATAAAGATGCAAGACATCTAATATTAAAAGCATATTTTGATTTTACAAATAAAGAGTATGTAGAAAAAAATATGAAAGTTGAAAGTAAAGTATTTGATAATGATGATTTTGGATTTAGAAGAATTACTGTAGAAACACCACTTTATGATGAAAATAATAACATTGTAAAGGATAAAAAAGGGAATATTAAACCAGATTCAAGCAAAAGAGATTACGAGAATATTTCTTTAAAAGAAAATGTTGAAGAATATTTCAAAAAAGAAGTATTAGAATATAATCCAGATGCTTGGATTGATGATAATAAAACACAAGTAGGATATGAAATACCATTTACTAGATACTTCTATAAGTTTAAAGAGCCAGAAAGTTCAGAAATTATAGAAAAAAGAATCAGACAAAGTAAAAAAAATATAATTAATTCTTTAGAGAAATTGTTTAAGGAGGTTTAATTATATGAGAAAATTAAAAGAAAGCGGTATAGAATGGATTGGAATGATTCCTGAACAATGGGAATTAATAAGAGTTAAAAACATTTTTAAATATCATAAGGATATAGTAGGAGAAAAAGAAGAAGAATATGATAGACTTGCATTAACTCTAAATGGAGTTATAAAAAGAGATAAAAATGATAGTAAAGGATTACAATCTAAAAATTTTTCTACTTATCAAATTTTAAAGGAAAAAGAGCTTGTTTTTAAAATGATTGACTTAGCAAATGTGAATACAAGTAGAGTGGGATATTCTCCTTTTACAGGCATTGTTTCTCCTGTTTATATTATCCTAAATAATGATGAATATTCAAAATATGGATACTATTATTTTTATAGTATGTGGCAAAGAGAAATATTTAATAATTTAGGAAATGATGGAGTTAGAAGTGCTTTAAATGCCACTGATATGTTGAATTTACCTTTTCTTAAAATACCAAAAGATGTTGCAAACAAAATTGCAATATTTCTTGATAAAAAAGTATCTGGAATAGATAATGTCATAAATAGTACTAAAGAAACAATAGAAGATTATAAAAAACTAAAACAATCAATTATTTCAAAAATAATAAAAGAAGGATTGTCAAAAGATACAAGTTTTATAACCTTAAAACTAAAAAATATTTCATCTATTGTAAGAGGTGCTTCACCTAGACCAATAGAAAAATTTTTAACAAACTCTCAAGAAGGGGTAAATTGGATTAAGATTGGTGATACTGTTAAAGGTAGTAAATATATTACTGGAACTACTCAAAAAATATTAAAAGAAGGTGTGAAAATAGTAGATATCTATTGCCTGGAGATTTAATTCTAACTAATTCAATGAGTTATGGAGAACCATATATATTAGATATTGATGGCTGTATTCATGATGGTTGGGTGGCATTTACTAATTTTAAAGGTATTGAAAAAGAGTATTTATATTATTTTTTGGCTTCAGACTTTTGCAAGGCTCAGTTTAATGAACAAGTAGCTGGTGGAGTAGTTCAAAATTTAAATGTAGAAAAAATTTCTAAAACGATTATTCATTTACCATCAATTAAAGAACAAAATAAAATTGTTAAATATTTAGATGAAAAATGCAATGAAATAGATAAGCTTATTGAAAGTAAAGAAAAAATAATTGAAGAACTAGAACAATATAAGAAATCAGTTATATATGAATATGTAATGGGGAAAAAAGAGGTGAAATAGATGCAAGAAAATGAAAGAAGATTTGAAGAAGATATAGAAACATTTCTTATAAGCGATGAAGGTGGATATATTAAGGGGAAAACATCTGATTTTGATAGGGAACATGCATTAAATAGAAATGACTTATTTAAGTTTTTAGAAGAGACTCAAGAGAAAGAATGGACTAGATACAAGAATGCTTTTCCATATGATTATGAGAATAATTTTATTAAGAGATTTAATGAGGAAGTTTCATTAAGAGGAATAATTGATGTAATTAGAAATGGTATTACTGATAGAGGATTTAAATTTAAACTTGCATTTTTTAAACCTGAAACAAATTTATCTCAAGAAGGATGGGACTTATATAGTAAGAACATTTTGAATGAAACAAGTCAATTAAAGTATTCAACTCAAAATGAAAACTCTATAGATATAGTATTATTATTAAATGGTATACCTTTAGTTGCATTAGAACTTAAAAATCAAATTACGGGACAAAATTCTTCTAATGCTCAAAGACAATTTATGTATGATAGAGATCCAAGAGAACTCATATTTAGATTTAAACAAAGAGTAATAGCTTACTTTGCAGTTGATCATTATGATGTTAAATATACAACTAAATTAGCAGGTAAAGATACATATTATTTACCATTTAATCAGGGATCAAATGGTGCAGGAAATGTTGGTGGGGAAGGAAATCCACTAAATCCAAATGGATATACAACAGATTATTTATGGAAGAAAGTTTTAAATAAAGATTCGTTGATGGAGATATTGCAAAAATTTGTACATTTACAAGTTAAAGAAGAAATATCACATAAAAAAGGAAAAGAGATTCTAATAAAAAAAGAAAATATTATATTCCCAAGATATCATCAATTAGATGCAGTTAGAAAGCTGATAAATGATGTTAGAATTAATGGTGTTGGAAAGAACTATTTAATTCAACATAGTGCTGGGTCAGGTAAGTCAAATAGTATTGCATGGTTGGCACATAGATTATCTGGATTGCATAATGAATTAGATGAAGCTGTGTTTAATTCAATAATTGTTGTAACAGATAGAAAAGTACTAGATAAGCAATTACAAGAAACAATTTATCAATTTGAACATCAAAAAGGGGTAGTTGTAAAAATAGATGATGAAAAGACATCAAAAGATTTAAAAGAAGCTATTAATGATGGTAAAAGAATAATTATTACAACATTGCAAAAATTCCCTGTTATTTATAAAGAGGTAGATGATATGGGTCATAAAAAATTTGCTGTAATAGTAGATGAAGCTCATTCAAGCCAAACAGGTAATTCTGCTAAAAAATTAAAAATTGCATTAGCAGATAAAGAAGATGCATTAGCAAAATATGCTGAAATTGAAGCAAGGGAAGAAGAAAATACAAAAGACTATGAAGATAAGTTAGTAGAAGAACTAGCAAGTCACGGTCAACAAAATAATATTTCGTTCTTTGCATTTACAGCAACACCAAAATCAAAAACTTTAGAATTATTTGGTGACAAACAAGATGATGGTACTTTCAAACCATATCATATTTATAGTATGAGACAAGCTATAGAAGAAGGTTTTATATTAGATGTATTAGCAAACTATATGACATATAAATCAATTTATCAGATAGCTAAAAATACAGATGAAAAAATTGAAGTTCCAGAGAATTACGCTACTAGAGTTATTAAAAAGTTCGAGAGTCTTCATGAGATTAATATAAGTCAAAAGACACAAATAATTGTAGAACAATTTAGAAATGTAACGATGCATAAAATTGGTGGCAGAGGAAAAGCAATGCTTGTTACAGCATCAAGACTACATGCAGTAAGGTATTTTTTTGAAATTAAAAGATATATCGAGGAAAAAGGGTATAAGGACCTGGATGTATTAATTGCATTTTCTGGAGAAGTAAATGATGGTGGAACTTCTTTTACTGAAAGTAATATGAACAAAACAAAAGATGGAAAGAAGATAAGTGAGTCACAAACTAAAGAATATTTTAATACAGATGATTTTAATATATTAGTTGTTGCTGAAAAATATCAAACTGGATTTGACCAACCATTACTTCATACAATGTTTGTAGACAAAAAATTAAAAGATATTAAGGCAGTACAAACTTTATCAAGATTAAATAGAACATGCCCTGGAAAAGATGATACTTTAGTAATAGACTTTGTAAACACTACAGAAGATATACAAGAAGCATTTAAAGAATTTTATGATGTAACTATTCTTGAGTCTGAAACAGATCCAAATGCTATATATGATAAATTGACTCAACTAAAAAGCTATGGATTGGTATTTGATGAAAATGTAGAAAAATTCTGTTCAATTTATTTGAAAAATGAATCTCAAAATGAAAATGATTTTGGCAGATTAACAAGTTGTGTAAAAGAAACAATTGACTTATATAGTAAGTTAGAAATTGAAGATAGAGAAAGTTTTAGAAAACAAGTTATTAGTTTTAATAAATTATATTCTTATATTACTCAAATAATATCTATGGGAGATAAAGACTTACATAAAATGTATATATATTTAAGATATGTAGAAAAATTACTTCCAAGAAATCCAATTGAAGTACCTAATTTAGATGGAGATTTAAAATTAACATTTTATAACTTAAAGCAAACTTTTAATGGTAATGTTTCTTTAAGAAAAACTGATGAAAATAAAGGGGTAGTACAACCACAAGGTTCAGGTATTCCAATTGTGGTTGTTCCTGAAATAAAATTATTAGATGAAGTAATTAGGAAAGTTAATGAATTATATGCTGGACAATTTACGGAAGTAGATAATATGTTGGTAAGGGATATTATGGATATAATTTTAAAAGATAATGATGTTAAACAAAAAGCTAAAGCTAATAGTGAAGATATGTTTGTTAAGTCAATATTTCCTAAAGTATTTAGTGATAAAACTGCTAAAGCATATACAGAAAGTAGAGGCTCATATAAAAAGCTTTTTGAAAGTAAAGAATTTTATAATGCAATTATGAATTCTTTAGGTAATGTAATTTACAGATTGATGAAAGCTGATTTAGAATCAAAAGACAAATAATTTAATTAATATAACAAAAGCGACATTAACTTGCCGCTTTTTCTATTTTTGTAGAACCCTTCATTATATAATATTATTATGTGACTTTTATATATTAAAAAGACAATGTTTGTGATAGAATTAT
>ERZ772960.870-NODE-870-length-25175-cov-3.933519_pt1 | contig 25175 bp, 18 predicted proteins | sample MGYA00580678_ERZ772960 | MGnify/ENA primary metagenome ERZ772960 (study PRJEB29015, sample SAMEA2737930) | human oral metagenome | biome: human oral; feature: human-associated habitat; material: dental | place: China | collected 2059 ... | reverse complement strand
TCGTAGTTGCTGCTAACGATGGTCCACTTCCACAGACTCGTGAGCACGTTCTTCTTGCTCACCAGGTGAACGTTCCAAAAATCATCGTCTTCCTCAACAAGATGGATCTTGCTGATCCTGAACTCGTTGAGCTCGTTGAAATGGATGTTCGTGAACTTCTTAACAAATACGGTTTCGATGGCGATAACGCCCCAATCATCAAGGGTTCAGCCTTAAAAGCTCTTGAGGGTGATAAAGAGATGGAAGATCGTATTATGGATCTCGTCCACGCTATGGATGAATACTTTGATATTCCAGAACATAATCTTGATAAACCATTTCTTATGCCAATTGAGGATGTCTTCTCTATTAAGGGACGTGGTACTGTTGCCACTGGTCGTATCGAACAGGGTGTTGTTAAGCTTAACGACGAAGTTGAAATTGTCGGTCTTCGCCCAACTCAGAAATCAGTTGTCACTGGTATCGAGGCTTTTCACAAGACTCTTGACGAAGGTGAAGCTGGTGATAACGCAGGTCTCTTGCTCCGTGGTATTGAGCGCGATCAAATCGAACGTGGTCAGGTTATTGCTAAACCAGGTTCAATCACCCCACATACTGAATTTGAAGCTCAGGTTTACATCCTTAAGAAAGAAGAGGGCGGTCGCCACACTCCATTCTCAAAGGGCTACAAACCACAGTTCTACTTCCGTACTACTGATGTCACTGGTGAAGTCGAACTCCCAGCTGACAAAGAAATTGTCATGCCTGGCGACACCATCACCTTTACCGTCAAACTCTTAGCTCCAATTGCTATGAATAACAACGACCGTTTCGCTATCCGTGAAGGTGGTCGTACTGTCGGTTCTGGCGTTGTCACCAAAATTGTCAAATAATTAGATTCCTAACTATTTAATCAGAAAATTGGACTAGCAAAACTAGTCCAATTTTTTTCTCTTGACGTCTCAAGTAAAATATATTATGATTCAAATATATAAATTAATTGAGCTCTAAAAACTCATCGACACACTGTCTAGGTGTATCTGAAGTTATAGGGCTAGAAGGAACCAAATGGTTGAAGCCAAAAATGAAGGTCTCAAGATCCGTATTCGTCTTAAGGCCTATGATCATCGTGTGATCGATCAAAGCGCAAAACAAATTGTCGATACTGCTATTCGTACCGGCGCTAATGTCTCAGGTCCAGTACCTCTGCCAACCAAGCGCAGTACTTTTACCGTCGTCAAATCTCCACACGTTTATAAAACTGGTGGTGAAGCTTTTGAAATGAAAATTCACAAACGCTTGATTGATATTACTAGCGCTACTCCAAAAACCATTGATGCTTTGCAGAACCTTTCACTTCCTGCTGGTGTCGATGCTGAAATTAAAATGTAACTATTAGAATATAATTACTTTTTGGAATAAAACTTGCAAGATAAAAAATAGCCTTCGGGCTATTTTTTTGGGTCCTTTATCCATAATTCTTGGCATTACAATAAAAAATAAATATTTAAGTAAAATCGCTTATGTAAAACCATAAATCCGTGTATAATAAAACTATGAAAAAGGGCAGGCTAAAGTTTCAGAGAATTATCTCAATATTTCTAGTCTTACTTTATCTTGCTGTAATCAGTTGGATGTTTGCTGATATTATGCGTCGTGAAACAGTGGTCTCACGCAGTTCTAACGTTTTAGTAATGGGTACAAACGCCACTTTTAAGCCTTTTGAATATAAAGATGGCGATAAAATTGTAGGCTTTGATGTTGATTTAGCTTCCGAAATCGCCAAAGAACTGGGGGCCGAGCTAAAAATTGAAGACATGTCGTTTGATGGACTACTTCCGGCGCTCGAAAGTGGGCAAATCGATCTTGCAGTGGCAGGCATGTCGGTCACAGAGGACCGTGCGAAAAACGCACTATTTTCAGACTCATATTATGTCGCTTCTCAGCAAATCATCGTTAAGAACGAAAGCCCGATCAAAAATCGTTATGAACTAACAAATAAAACCATCGGCGTTCAACTTGGCACCACTGGCGATCAGATGGCCCAACAAATCAAGGGAGCAAAGGTAGTGCAATTTCCCACCGCTCCTAGTGTTCTGCAGGAACTCGTCACAGGTCGCATTGACGCCGCCATTCTCGATAACGCTCCTGCCGCCCAGTACGTTGCTAGTTTTTCCAGTCTCAAAATCCTTAATTCACCATTAAGCCGCGAACCTTACGCTATTGCCATGAAAAAAGGGAATCAGCAACTACTTGAATCTGTTAATAATGTTATTACTAAAATGAAAGAAGATGGTAGAATGCATAAGCTTTTGATGAAACATTTTGGCACTACGGAGGGGCAGCTCTGATGGATTTTTTTGAAGTAATTTTTGGTAATGGTCGCTGGATATATTTTTGGCATGGTTTTGAAGTCACCATGGTTCTCACTACAATTTCTGTCATTGCCGGACTTTTACTTGGTTTAATCTTGGCACTTTTCAGAACTTCTACTGCTCACCCCTTCAAATACCTTAAAAAGCTCCCAAATTATGGGAAATCAAAACTTCTGCCAAGGCTCGTTCAATTTAACCCCTTACAGATTTTTGCTAAATTTTACATTGGTATTATTCGCGGTACCCCTACACTCGTGCAGCTTTTGATTATGTATTATGTTATTTTTGGTTCCATGCGCACGATGCCAAAAATAATCATTGCCGCTATCGCCTTTGCTATCAATAGCTCAGCTTATATTGCTGAAATTATTCGTGGCGGGATTGAGAGTGTCGATAAAGGACAGCTTGAAGCAGCCCGCTCGCTTGGGTTTTCACATTTTAAAGCCATGTTATATGTAGTATTACCACAAGCCATGAAAAACGCCATGCCAGGACTGATCGGCGAAGGAGTCACGATGTTTAAGGAAACTTCAATCGTTGGGTGGATTGGTCTTGGTGATATTATGCGCGGTGCCGATGATATCCGCTCACTCACCGCCACCGCTTTTCAATCGCTTTTTGCCGCCGCTATTTTATATCTTGTCATCACCACGGTTTTCTCCAATCTAATGTTCCGTTTTGAGAAAAAAATAAGCAAAGAGGAAAGCTGAGATGTCGATAGAGGCCAAGAATATTTATAAAACATTCGATAATACCCGTGTTTTGCGCGGTATCAACCTGAAAGTTAATGATGGTGAAGTGGTGGTAATGGTCGGTGCTAGTGGTTCTGGTAAGTCAACCTTTTTAAGATGCTTGAATCTTCTCGCCGCCCCGACTTCCGGCAATATCTTGATCGACGGTATTGATATTACTAATCCCAGCGTGGACCTCAATCAAATCAGACGCAAGGTTGGTATGGTTTTTCAGAGTTTTAATCTCTTTGAAAATATGTCGGTGATTGATAATATCAAATTGGCTCCCAAAAAATTACTTCATAAAAAAGACGCTGTAATAGAAAAAGAAGCCAGGCAATTACTTAAACGAGTTGGTCTATTAGACAAGGCTAATACTATGCCAAAATATCTCTCTGGCGGCCAAAAACAGCGCATCGCCATCGCTAGGGCTCTTGCCATGCATCCAGAAGCTGTACTGTTTGATGAACCGACCTCTGCCCTTGATCCAGAAATGATTGGCGAGGTACTTGACGTGATTCGTGATCTTGCCAAAGACGGTTTAACCATGGTCATCGTCACTCATGAAATGAGTTTTGCTAGAGAAGTAGGTACCAGGATGGTTTTTCTCGATCGCGGCAAAATCATCGAAGATGGTACCCCTAAAGAAGTAATGGACCATCCCAAAACCGAACGTGCCGCCCGTTTCTTTGCTATGGCAAAATAAAAAACCTCTTACTATCTATTAGCTTTATGGTAAAATTATCTTATGACCCCAGTGATGAAATTTAAGAAAAAATTCTACTTCTACGTTGCCTCATATTTCCGCTTTTTCGCCAACATGGCTTTTCGTCGCTGGCATCCTCGTGTGATCGCTATTACTGGCTCCGTTGGCAAGACTACCATGCTAAATCTCGTTGAGTGTACTCTTGGAAATAAGGCCCATTATTCCCATGATGCCAACTCTGCTTATGGTATCGCTTTTGATTTAGTCAACCTTCGAGGCGTCACTGGTTCCAAACTTCGCTGGTTCTATTTATTTTTGGCAGTTCCGTTTAAATCACTCTTTTATCGACACAAAGAAAAATTTTATGTCGTGGAGATTGATGGTGAGAGGCCGCATGAGGCGGAATTTCTTGCTTCTTGGCTTAAGCCTGAGGTAACGCTCTGGGTTTCACTCGGTTTATCACATGCGGTCCAGTTCGAACAGCAGGTCAAAGACGGTCTCTTTTCAAGCCTGGATAAGGCGATCGCACACGAATTTGCTATGCTCCCTCAATACACCCAAAAACTAGTGATTATCGATGGTGATGTTGACCTGATGAATCGGGCTCTTGCTAGTATTAAACAGAAAAACTTGACCAATGCCGAAGTCATTAAGTGCTATAAGAGTTCGCTCAAGTCCTATAATGTTGAACCAAACCATACTAGTTTCATCATTAAGAAATCTGAATCTGAAGAATCTCATGAATATATTTTTAATTGTCCAATGTCCAAGGATCTGGCCATTCAGCTTACCATGCTAGAGACCTTAGTCGATTACTTAAAGCTCAAACCACATTATGATTTTTCAAATATCAGATTAGCTCCCGGTCGCAATTCTTATTTTGATGGAATAAATGGTATTAAAATTATTGATAGCAGCTATAATGCACATTTAATTTCCGTAAAATCTATTTTAGGGATGTTCAAATCCATGCGCGTGCCGCATAAATGGTTAGTGATTGGTGATATTGTCGATCAGGGCAGTATTGAGGGTGAAGAGCATGCAAAATTGGCTGATGAAATTATTAAGGTGAAGCCAGAACAAGTAATCCTGATCGGTCGACGTACTAAAAAATATACCGCACCTATTTTAAAGAACGCTAAAATTCCTCTCTATATAACCAATGACCCGCGTGAGGCCCTTCAGTTCCTGAAAAAACATTTAACGGGTCGGGAAACTCTACTTTTTAAGGGTTCACAATATCTCGAGTGGCTAATTGAGAAACTTTTGAAAAATCCCGAAGACGCCAAATATTTGCCAAGGCGTGAAAAAGCCGCCGTCAAACGAAGAGAAAAGCGAGGACTAAACTAATGAAAAAAACTCTATACATTATCCATGGGTGGGCTTATTCGGTTGAACCTTGGCATAAGACCATCAAATTGCTCAACGAAAAATATCACATCAAGGTTGAAATGTTGCATGTACCAGGTCTTACCGACCCCAGTAAAAAGGTCTGGAATATCAAAGAATATGTAAAATGGGCGGATTCTCTAATTCCAAATGGTGCCATTGCTCTAGGTCACAGCAATGGTGGTCGAATTTTAATGAATCTTCTATCTGTAAAGCCCGAAAAACTCTCTCATCTTATCTTACTTGATACTGCTGGAGTCTATGAACCTTCAGCGAAACGCGACATTTTAAGAAAATGTAGTCAAATTCTTGCTCCACTTAAACAGATCAAGCCACTGAGAAAAGTACTACATAGGCTCATCGGTGCCTCTGACTACGAGCGTGCGCCGGAGAATATGAAAAAGACACTTTCGAATATGTTAGATTCCGATCGCGACCTTGATTTTACGAAAATTAAGGTTAAAACCGACATTTTATGGGGCGAAATAGATAAGATTACCCCAGTTAGACAAGCTAAGAAATTGCATGTAGGAATCAAAGGTAGTCGTCTTAGAATTTATCCAAATTGGACCCACGCTCCTTACATTGCCGACCCAGAAGGTCTTGCCATTGCTATCAAAGAAGTTTTAAAGGATGAAAAATAGTGAAAAAACATTATTTTCTTGGTCAGGCTGCAAGTTTTCGTGTCAAAAAAACCTTACGTTTTCTATTTAGTTTCGGAACACGCCAGGACTTCGATAGTCTAAAGCAGGACTTAGCGACAAAATTTCAGGTGAAAAAAGACCAGGTTTATCTTTTTCACTCTGGGCGCACTGCTATTAGCCTCGCTTTGTTTTCTCAGGTTCCGCGAAATCAAAAAGATCAACCTGCGGTGGCGATTACCGCGCTCACTTGCTATGCCGTTGTTCAAGCAGTTAAAACCGCAGGTTATCAACCGATTTTTCTCGATATTGACCCAAAAACCTTGCATTTTGATGGTAAAAACCTTGAAAAAGCTTTAAAGAAACATCCGAATATTAAAGCCGTAATTATACAAAATAACCTTGGTATATCTTGCGATATTAAGAATATTGAAACTATCGCGCGTGCGCACAAACTTTTTCTCATCGAGGATCTCGCCCATTCGCTCAATATTACCTATCCAGACGGACGATTGTCTGGAAGTCTCGGCGATGCCGTGATTTTGTCTTTTGGTAAAGGCAAATCGCTTGATGCTAGTTCTGGTGGCGCCCTCATCATGAGAAAAAATAGTATAAATCAACTACTTGCCGATCCGAAAATCGCCAGTACTCGTCCTAAAATCTCTGATTCACTGCGAGATCGTTTTTATCCATTTTTTGCACTACACGCTAGAGCTTTTTCTTATCTTCCGGCTGGTAAATATAACCTCGGTCAACGCCTGATCAGCTTGCTTGTTAAGCTGCATTTTGTTAATCGTTCAGCCGATGCGGAGCTCGACTTTTTTCATCGTCTCACCTACTGGCAGGCTAAATATATTCGTCAAGAACTAAAACATTTTAATCAACCACAGGGATTGATTCGAGAACCTTTCTTTGTTGAAAATCCGAAGAAAGTCTTAAGACAACTAAAATTAGCCGGTTATTATTTTGATGAAGTTTGGTATGATACTCCCGTTGCGCCCAAACGCTATTATCACCAATCGGGTTTCAATGAAGCGGAATGTCCTGTGGCGGTCTTAGTTGCAGAGCACCTAGTAAATCTCCCTGGATACTATTCGCTACCAGAGCTTAGTCGTGCTCGTCAAATAATTTGCCAAAACACAATCCAAATTGTGCGAAACCAGAAGATGCAGCCAGAAATTGCTCAATCAAACTTTAATATAGTTGTTGAGAAAAACAAAGATGAGAAAAACTTTAGGATTATGCAAGAAGACTGGAAAAAAAATACAGAGAAGTTCCCACTTGCTAACTTCTTGCAGTCTCCGAAATGGCAAAAATTTAATCAACTTCTTGGTCGTCGCGTCATTTATAGAAAAATTACCGACCAGGCGCACATTCTGATGGTAATCCGCAACGCCAAACGTGGACGCTTTTTGGAAATCTCCAACGGACCTTTGATGGACTGGTCTAATCAAGCGCTCGTAAAACTGGTTTTTTCTGAAATCTTTCAAATTGCCAAACAAAATAAATGTGTATTTATTCGCTTTCGTCCAGCTCTGGAGGAAACCCCGGAAAACCAGGCTTACATGAAAAATATTGGCGCAATAAAAGCCTCTTTTCATCTTAATGCCGAACACACGGTCATGATTGATTTAGAAAAAACCGAAGAAGAATTGCTAGCAGACTTTCGTAGGCAAACCAGATATGAGGTCCGCCGTGCCGATAAATTAAAAATTAAAGTGGTCGATACTACAGCACGACCTGATATTCTACAAGAATTTCATGCAGTACAGCTAGAAACCGCTAGAAGGCAGCATTTTATTCCCCCCACTATGCATGAACTTGAAGCTCTCAAAAAGAGCTTTGGCGCAGATTTTAAGATTTACACAGCCTTTGATGTAGAAAATAAACCAATTGCCTACGGCCTGATTCTAATGGATGGACAAGAAGCCGATTATTATGAAGCCGCCAGTACTCCACTAAATCGCAAACTACCCGGTGCCTATGCTCTGCAGTGGCAAGTGATGAAAGACCTCAAAAAACTTGGTGTTAAGCGTTATAATCTCTGGGGTATCGCACCTGAAGGTCAGACTAACCATCGTTATTCTGGTGTCACCACCTTTAAAACTGGCTTCTCAAGTCAACGTTTCACCTATATTAGCGCCCAGGATATACCAGTCTGTAAAATTCGCTATCAACTTAATCGTCTGGTCGAAAATTTACGTAAAAAACATCGTCATTTAAATTAGGATTTAAAAGGAAAGTATGAAAAAACAAGAAAAAACAAAAGTCCCCGCCTCCAAAAACGATAATATATCTAAAGACTTAGGTAAAACCTCCAAAAATAAAGCATCTCTCGTTATTGAGGATGCTAAGTCAAGGCAAGAATGGGATGATTTTATCACAAGTCACCAAGAAGCAAATTTCTTGCAATCTTGGGATTTTTATGAATTCTATCAAAACCTTGGCCGTCAGATTGTACGTCGAGTAATAAAACGCGGACAAAAAATTATTGCCGCTTATGCCGGCGAAGTTGAACCAGCGAAACGTGGTCGCCATCTTGCCATTGCGGGTGGTCCGATTCTTGATTGGAATGATACTGAATTAGTTAAACAAGTTTTTGCTGATATGAGAAAACTTGGCAAAGCGCTTCAGTGCGTATTTGTTAGGGTTCGACCACAACTTGAACTAAGTGAAAAGGCTAAACAAATTTTTAAAACTGGCGGCTTCCAAAAAGCCCCAATGTATCTCTCTGTTGAGTACGCAGGCATTCTCGATCTTCATCAAAACGAAGATGAAATCTTAGCCGGTATGCGACAACGTCTGCGTCGCGCTCTTAGAAAAGCTGAGAAAAACGCCATTACAATTGAAAAAACCACGGACCCTGCAGCTATTAAAAAATTTTACGAAATTGAACTTCAAACCGCTAAGCGTCATGCCTTCTTTGCCTTTTCTGAAAAATTTCTCACAAAGCAGTTTGCTGCCTTTGCCAAGAATAATGAAGCCGTTCTCTATATTGCTAAAAAAGATGGCGAAATTCTAGCAGAAAATTTTATGATTTTTTATGGCAACGAAGCTTCGTATCACTACGGTGTTTCTTCCGAACTCGGTACCAAATATTCCGGCGCTCCATTACTTCATCTAGAAGCTATGCGTGACGCCAGAAAACGTGGTATCACCCGTTATAATTTCTGGGGCATTGTTGGCGAAGAGGAAACTAAGCACCGTTTTTATGGCGTCTCGGTATTTAAACGCGGTTTTGGTGTTGCAGAACTAAAATATCTTCCCGCCCAAGATCTGATTTTAGATAAATTCAAATACTACCTTACGACTTATCCAGTTGAGACTTTACGCAGAAAAATTCGTCATGTCTAATTCGTAGATAAAACCAATTGATGAACAAAGATAATTAAAATTTAAATTCAATAATATCAAAAAATATAGTATAATCATAACCAGAATGGATGAGTATATTGGACGACCAGATGAGAACAGCTTTGGTAATCAAGCTTTTTCTGACACCGGCTCTGAAGATAAAAATTCATCAAACTTTAGCAATGAAAAGTCAAAATCAGAAGATGCTTGGGGTAACAATCAGGCCAAAAAAGTAGCTAATCAAGCATCAGCACAGAAAGATGCACGCGACGTTGAGTCGTCAGCAATCGAACAGGGTGGCAATCCCAATAACGCTGAATTAGCTGAACAGAAGCCAGTCGAAACACAGAGTTTTTATACTGGCAAAAACAGCGAGAAGGACAAAAAGGCAAAAACCAAAGCTAAGATAAAGAAACTGCGTGTGATTGGTGGTATTCTTGGTATTTTAATTACCTTAATGGTGACGTTTTCTGCTGCCACTCCGCTTGCGCCTTTTGCGCTCGTTGCTAATGGTCTTGAAATGTATAATTCACTTCGTACTAGCATGAATCTTCGTGCCAGTTATCAGATGCCACGCTTACTACATGGTAAACTCAATCATAATATTACTAATCATGGAATTTTCGGCGTGCAACATGAGCGCTTTAATATTAAAAGCGCCGGTAATATCAATAAGAGACTTGAAAAACAGGGAATAAAATATGTCGAAACGACTGGTACGGACGGTCAACCGCTCAACCTTTTAGTCTATGAAGACGGTCCAAATGGTAAGCCAATGGCAGTAGCAGCTTATGATGGCGATAAAGCAAGGATTCCTAGTAGTGTTGAACTGACGAGTCTGGATGCTTCCGGTAATCAAGTTCCAAAAACCATCGATCTTGACACCGATAATCACTTTACTTACAAAGAAGTAAAAAACAATGCAGCTACCAAATCTTTTACAGATGCGGAGGATAAGGCTACTAGGACGCTAAAGGGACATATTGCTGGTTGGTTTGATTCCGCCGCTGAGCAGGTTGACAAAAAACTCAATAATCATGGTCGCAATCGTATGGGGAGTGATTCGGAGGACCCTTCCGACGAGGAAATTGTTAAAAATGCCGAAAAGGATGGTATCGCAGAAGAAGCTAGTAGTACTCAAGGGGATGCAAAAGCAGATAGTACTAATGAGATTGACCCGGATGAAACTTCTCCGGAACCTGTCGGTCAAGGTGATGATTCGTTAAAACCCGGCATGGATGCAGAAGCCGCAAAGAGTGCTCTCACGAAAAGAGCGGAAAAGGCCGCCGCACTAATCGGCAAGGCTTCGCAAATAACTGCAATCGCCAACTACTCCTGTTCGGTTATTAAGGTAATTAACCAGTTGTCTCAAACCGTTGGCGCCATGATGAAAGCGAAAGTCTTGAATTTCGCTACAACTTTCCTTGAAGCTGTCGATAAGGCAAAAGCAGGAGATAGTAGAAAAGAACTTCATTATTTTATGAATAACATGAACGCCCAGGGCCCTACCTATGACCGTCTCGGTAATGTAATTTCAGGTAAGGAACAATCTTCTGCCATGGCAAGTGTTGCCACGCAACAATTCTTCAGTAATGGTCAATATAGGATAAGTCCCAGAGATCCAGTAGTAGAAAAATTTAATCCCGAAGCTCCTCTCTATCAAGCAGTATATAACAGTGATAATATTGAATCTCGAGGTATGGCAGGCAATTTAGCAACGCTTGGTACGCTCTTTACCCAAGCAACGGGTAGTTTAAATGTTTATAAAGCCTGCATCGGGGTTTCGCTTACCGCAGATTTGCTTTCTCTTTTTGGTGACGTGGCTGGTTTCTTTATCACTGGTGGTCTCAACAAGATAGTTAAAAATTTAATCTTAGGATTCATTACTGTTGCTCAGACGGCTGCTATTACCGCTAGTGTTAGCGGCATCATAGCCTTTTTGATCCCAACCGTCTCAAAAGCGCTAGCAAGAAATTTCTTAAAAAAGACCCCTGGCGAAGACCAAGCTTATTTGCTTGCGGACGGATTTAATATTTATAATACGATGCAGCACCGTATGAGCTCTGGTAAACCAACCACTGAAGAAAACCTTAATGCAGATTATGAGGCTAAGCAAAAAGTCATCGCGAGCGAAGCTAGATTTGCAAGAAGCACTAAAAGCCCCTTTGATGTCAACTCCCCCTATACTTTTATGGGCAGCCTAGTCAGTACTATGATGCCGCTTGCCTCGATTATGTCTACTCCGCTGCAAGTCATCTCCAAAGTTGGAGGTATTACTAATACCGCCTTTGGCAGTCTCCTCCCCTCAGCTTCAGCAGCTGATAGAACTAAAACTCTAGGTTCAGTCAATAAGAACTGTCCTTCCGCTAATGGTGGCGCCAAGACGTTGGTGATGGACGCATTCTGTAATAACTATATCACCTCTGACTTTGCTTCCATCAATGTGCCTATTGAGGATAAAGCTAAAGAAATTGGACCAGAAAATCTCGACTTTGAAAGTGAGGCAGATAATCCCCCAATCAAAGATAAATCTACCTTTGCAAAATGGAGTCTGGCCTGTGCCGCACGTGAATCTCCATTTAATGTTGCGGATTCAAATATTGCGAACGCATTACAGTCTGGAATCGGTGTTGGTACGGGCGGAGTTAAACAAATCACCGGAGCCATTCTTGGCGCCACCCCAGTCGTAGGTTCTTATTATCAAGTAAAAGCCAGTGCTGAGGACGCAGCAAACGTTAAATTCGCTACCGGTGAATTTTGCTACTCAGAGGAAGCTAATAAGTTCTCTAGCTATTCAGAGGATCTTCGAGTTCTCGAATCTGCCGGTTTGATCGAAAAGTCAGCTGTCACCGCTTATCTTGATAAGTATTATGAGAAACATCCGCTCGACCACAGTGATTCTGGTATCGTCGCTCGCTATACTGGTATGTCGAAAGAGGATGCGGAAATTAGCCTTGGTCTCTTGGAATACAATATCTTTCTGGCAAACTATCATCCAAAAGAAAAAGGTCCAGAACTCCCAGCCAAACTCGAAGATTATCAATATGAATCGTCATCCGTCATTGCAGAAGTTCTTCCCAGCAGTCTCGTCACTCAGTTTTCTAATAGTTCCAAGCAACGCCTCGTCACCGTCGCCGCCTAAAAGCCTAATTATGTGTTAAAATAAGCATAAGGATAATAAAAAAGGAGAAATAATGTCCACTAAACTAAAATACATAGATAGCCACTGGGGAATTTTTGCCCTGCAGGGTATTGTTGCCCTGTTATTTGGTTGGTTCGCATTATTCACCGGCTCCAGCGATCTTCAAACCCTCATCATCATCGTTGGTTCGGTTCTCCTTTCTCTCGGCGTCATCGAATTAATCAATCTTCTTATTCGCACCAGAACTCGTAATACCTGGAGTATCTCGCTCATTATGGCCATTCTCGAGATCGGTGCCGCCTTATCACTACTCTTTACTTATGAACAGAACGCCGCCTGGCACCTCGTTGTCATTGCCGCCTACACCATCCTGCGGGGACTTTTCGAAATCATCCTCGGTCTCCACTCAATCGACGACACTACCGACAAATTCAGCTGGGTTCTTGCCGGCATCTGTGGTTGTATTATGGGTATCGTCATCCTTAATACTGGACACCTGGGTACCACTCACTTCATCAAATACTTTGGTTCCTACATGATGGTCTTTGGTATCGTCAATCTTATCTATGCTATGCATAATAATGAGCAGTCAAGAGACTATCAAACCGAAAAACTTGCAGCGAAAAAAGCTAAAATATCTAATGTATCTCCAAAACTTGAGGTTTCAAAACGTAGCACTTCTGTAAAACAGTCAGTTAAAAAGATAGCTAAAAAATCTACTAAGAAAACTACAAAATAAGCACTGAAAAAAATAACAGAGGAAAACAAAAACCTCTGTTATTTTTTGCCTAAATTATTGAAGCTGTTTTCTAATTAGAAAAATATGTTATAATACAGTCTCAAGGAGAGATGATATGAAATATAAGATGCCAACCAAGGCAATCATTACAGATGCAGGTTTTGCTAGTCGATTCTTGCCAATTACTAAAACCATTCCAAAAGCGATGCTTCCTCTTGGGAATCGCCCGATTATGCAATTTGTCGTAGATGAATGTGTAGCTGCGGGAATTACTGAAATTATTATTGTGGCTACTCCTGAAGGCAAGCCAATCTATGAAGATTATTTTAACAACGCTGTCAATCGCATAAGAAAACAGCTAGCTTCTCAAGATAAACTTGACCGCTACAAACCAATCCAGGACATTCTTGACTACCCTAAAATCACCGTTATCGAGCAAGACCAGTCCTATCCTTATGGTAATGGTTCTCCAATTGCATCAGCCCGTAAGTTCATCCGTGACGACGAGGCTTTCATCGTGGCCTATTCTGATGATGTAGTCTTTGGCGCTTCCGACATCAAAACTTTGAAGGATTCTTTTGAAAAACATAGCGATGCTAAGGCAATCATCATTGCTCAAGAAATGCCAAAGGAAGTTCTTAACAAATATGGCATTATTCGTCTCAAAGATCAGCAGAAAATGACCCTTCATGACATTGTTGAAAAGCCAAAGATTGAGGATGCCCCTTCAAATTTAACTTCCTATGGTCGCTATCTACTTACCCCCGAGGTTTTTCAATATCTTGACCCAAAGAACATCGGTCTAGACAATGAACTTTGGACCGTTGACGCGATTACTCGCATGGTAAAAGATGGTAATGTTTACGTTGAGAAGACTGCCGGTCGCTGGATGACTACTGGTGATCCTAAAAATTATTGCTTAGCCGGTCTCTACTTTGCCAAAAACTATGAAGATTTTGGCAAATGTCTTGAAGAAGCGGTAAAAAACGCTTAAAAACGCTAGACCTAGTAGCTTTTGGTAACAGTTATAATCTGGTCAAACACATAAAATTGTACTCAAAAATCTTCCAACTATCTAAAAATCTACCAAATATGGTAGATTTTTTGTGGTTGCATAACGATAAAGCTTATACTATAATAAAATCATAAAGGTTATATGGAGCTTGTATGAATCTCGCTGAATGGATATTGGTTATATTTTTATCAGTAGCCCTACTGGTTTTTCTGATTGTCGGTATTATTTTTATCGTAAAATTAACCAGTCTTCTATCTGAAATCGAAATCATGGTACAAACCGGGCAGTCTATTTTTAATAAAGCTGACGATGTTGCAGATAATCTTAAAGATTTAACTTCTGTGGGGCCTCTCGCTCGTGGTTTTGTCAAAGAATATATTGGTAGAAAGCTTTTCAGCCTTTTAAAAATCGACCGTAAGCCAAAAAAATCGGTCTTTCAGGAATTTGAGGATGAAGCAGAGGAAGAGCAAAGAATATCAAAAGAGCAGCAAACATCAACCGCAAACCGTAAGAGTTCTCCAAAACCACGCAGTAAAACTGAAGTAAAAAAGACCAAACCAGCGAGTAAGATTAGGAAAAAAATAACTTTCTAGATCTGTTCCATAAATTCACCCGCGCCAGCGCTGATAAGATTAAGAAAAAATAGCTTTCGAGCCCCTGGTAAAATTTTTGGATTCCTCTATAATTAAAATAACTAAACAGGAGTCTTAGAAATGAAAAAAGATAATAAATTCTTCCTTGGAATAATATTAGGTGCCGTGGCTGGTGTAGCGGCCGGCGTTTTTCTAGCCCCAAAATCCGGTAAAGAAACTCGTGAAGATATTAAAAAACAAAGTAAAGAAGCTTTCGAAAATACTAAAAAGATTAGTAAAAAAGCCTATCTAGGTGCGAAAAAAGAAGGTCAAAAGTTTTTTGATAAGGTTTTTCGTAAAAAAGCCGATACTGAAGCCTCTGATCCTGGTGAAATTGAAGACGACGCCGAAGATGATACTGTTTTGGCAGCCGAATCTGATGCCTCTGAAGCTTCCGAAGCTGAATAAAGTATAAAATACTGAACTTGCTGAACTTGCTAAATTTTCTAAACTCGTTCATTTTTTCAACCCGCCCATTTTATTCCGCTTCCCCCAATTTGTGCTAAAATATAAGCATGTGTAGTGAGGTAGACCATGCCGCGGCCGAAAAGGCTTTTGAGCAAAAATATCAAGAATTTTGCCAGCAAATTGACGATCCAAACCATAAGATTGGACCGAGCGATTTCGTACACCTTCATAATCATACTCATTACAGTCTTCTTGATGGTTTAACCAAAGTGCCAGACCTCATCAACTATGTCAAAAGTGAGGGTATGGAAGCTGTAGCTGTCACTGATCATGGCACCATGTCGAGCTTAATTGAACTCTACAAGGAGGCAAAAGCCGCCGACATTAAGCCAATTCTTGGTCTTGAAGCATATGTAGCGGCGCGTTCTCGTCTCGATCGCGACCCAGCCTATGATAAAGTCAGGTACCACATTACCTTACTCTCGATGAATGACAAAGGTTTTGAAAATCTTTGTCGCCTTGCCACCGAAGCTGAAGTTAATGGTAAATATTACAAACCCCGTATTGACCATGAAATCATGGAAAAATATAATGAGGGAATTATTTGCCTCTCAGGTTGCGCCAGTTCTGAAATTTCCGTTCGCCTCAAAAACGGCGATATGGAAGGCGCCGAAAAACTGGTTGAATGGTATAGAAACGTCTATAAAGACCGTTTCTATCTTGAAATGCAAGATCACGGTCACCCTGATTCGCCTACCCACTGGGATGTGCAAAATCGCATTAACCATGGTTTGCAAGAAATCGCCAAGAAAACTGGTCTCCCTCTTGTCGTCACTTGCGATGGCCACTATTTAAAACACGAAGATCAAGATGCGCACGAAATTCTCCTCTGTATTGGTACTGCCTCCAATCTATCTGACCCTAACCGCATGACCTTAAAGGACTTCCAGCTCCACGTTATTCCGCCACAAGAAATCATCGATCGTTGGAGTAAAGACTTCCCAGACGCCATCAAAAATACTCGTAAAATTGCCGAGCGATGCCATACAGAGATTCAGCTCGGACGCATTTTGATTCCTAAGTTTCCCATCCCCGAAGGCGACTCTGAAAAAAGCTATTTAGACAAGTTGGTTTTTCGAGGTCTAGCTTTTCGCTACGGCGGTGTCACTCAGGAAGAGGCAGCTAAACTCTCTATCGAAGAATGTCGTAAGCTCCTTTCCGATAAGATTCTCGATCGCATCGATTACGAACTTTCCGTCGTTGATAAAATGGGCTATAATGGCTACTTTCTAATTGTGCAGGACTTCATCATGTGGGGCAAAACTCGTCGTATCATTTACGGCCCTGGTCGTGGTTCGGCCGCTGGCTCCATTCTTGCTTATGCTCTTCGCATCACTGAGCTCGATCCCATGAAATATGATTTACTCTTCGAGCGTTTCTTAAATCCAGATCGTATCTCCATGCCAGATATTGATACCGACATTCAGGATACTCGTCGTGACGAAGTAATTGAATATTGTACTGAGAAATACGGCAAGGCGCGTGTGGCAAATATCGTCACCTTTGGTAAAATGATGGCCAAAAACGCGGTGCGTGATGTCGCGCGTGTTCTGGAAGTACCTTATGCTGAGGCTGATCGAATTGCTAAGCTCGTTCCAGACCCCATTCAGGGTCATCACGTCAAGCTTACCGACGCCATCGTTAATACCCCTGATCTTAAATACGAATATGAACATAATCCAACCGCCAAACGTGTGATTGATTATGCTTCAAAACTGGAGGGTACCATCCGCTCTCATGGCGTTCATGCTTGCGGTATCGTGATTGCGCCTGATGATCTTGTTAAATTTCTCCCTCTTGAAGTCTCCGCCAAAGGCCCGCTCGCCACACAGTATCCGTCCACTCAAGTTGAAGAACTTGGTCTTCTTAAGATGGACTTTTTGGGTCTTTCTAACCTTTCTGTGATCAATAACGCTCTCCGCATGATTCGTAAGGTCTATCACGACGATATTGATCTCTATAACGTGCCGCTTGATGACCCGCTCACCTATCAGCTTCTCCAAAATGCCGAAACTACAGGCGTCTTCCAGCTGGAATCTGCTGGCATGAAACGTTATCTGAAGGATCTTAAGGCTTCCAGTTTTGAAGATATCATCGCTATGGTCGCTCTTTACCGTCCAGGACCAATGCAATTCATTGACTCCTTCATTCGCCGAAAACACGGTGAGGAACCCATCACTTATCTTCATCCAGGCCTCGAAAACGCTCTTAAATCCACTTATGGTATTTTGATCTATCAGGAACAGTTCATGCAGATCTCGAAGGAATGGTGCGGCTTTACCGGCGGTCAGGCGGATACTCTACGTAAAGCGGTGGGCAAGAAGAAAGTGGCTCTGATGAACAAAGTAAAACCCGAGTTTATTAAGGGTGCTCAGGAAGTTGGCGGCGCTACTGAGGAGCAGGCTGAGACATTCTGGAATCAACTACTTGAGTTCGCAAATTACTGTTTTAATAAGTCTCACGCGGCGTGCTACGGCCTAGTAGCTTATTGGACGGCTTATCTGAAGGCTCATTATCCAGATGCCTTTATGGCCGCTCTGATGACCTCAGACATGCGTTGGACAGATCGTCTTGCCATTGAAATCGCCGAATGTAAGCGTCTCGGCATCAAAGTACTCGGTCCCGATATTAACCAGTCTTATGGTGATTTTGGTATTGTCGGTGGTGAAAAGACCATTCGCTTTGGTCTAGCCGCAATTAAAAGTATGGGAAAAGCCCTTATTGAAGATATTGTTATTCCAGAACGCGATAAAAATGGCCCATTCAAATCCGTCTGCGACTTCGCTTCCCGCGTAGATAATACGAAGTTTAATAAAAAATCTTGGGAATCTGCCATCAAAACTGGCGCCTTCGATCGTTTTGCGTCGCGTACAGACCTACTCTTCAATCTAGAAGAAATCCAAGCTTATGGTAGTAAGGTTCAGAAAGACCGTGCCTCGGGACAAACTGATCTCTTTGGTCTTATGGGTGACGCAGGCGCAATTCCAGAACCCGAAATCAAGCCATCACCAAGTAAAATTACCGAAAAAGAGCAGTTGCTCTGGGAACGCGACCTGATGGGGCTTTATCTTTCCGCTCATCCTCTTGATAAATACGATGTCTATTTTGAAGAAAATACCCACCCATTCTCCGTAGTTTCCGCCGAAAATGACGGCAAACAGGTAATTGTAGGTGGAATTATTACTAGTATCCGTACGATTTTAACCAAATCCAATACCAAAATGGCCTTCGTGAAAATTGAAAGTAAGACCTCCGAAACTGAATTTATTGTCTTCCCCTCACTTTATGAGCAAGAGGGGTCAAAACTCGTAGTTGATAATATTATTAAGGTGACCGGTCGGGTTAATGCTCGCGATAAAGATGGTAATATCACCTCTGAAGTAAAAATTATCGCCGATTCTTTCTCCATCGTCTCGGATGATAAACTAGAGAATTATCAGTCCACTGGCACTCGTCTAGAAGACCCGAAAGATGCTCCCAAAAAGGAGTTTAGACGTAAAAAATCTACATCTGTTCCTGAAAACATTGCCACCAGACTATCTGAAAACAACGGAACAAGTCAAACCACAGCTGTAAAGACCAGCTCAAACAGGGAAAAGGTAAGTGAAAAAACAGATAAAAATGTAGAGAGCTTTAAATCAAAAAAAGACCCTGCAAACAACGGTGGCGCGACCATAAGTAGTACTAAAACTGGCTCTGAAGAACCTACTCGCCGCGTCATTACTCCGCCCGCCGACCCCCGTTCACAAAAATTATTTGTTTTAATCGAAGACCCCGATGATACTGCAAAACTCACGCGCATTCGCAAATTATGTGATGATAATCCTGGCTTTCAGGAAATTATTCTGGTTTTGAAAGATGAAACTGGCAAAAAACCAATGCGTATGCCATTTAAAATTGACGCCTCGAACGACCTAATCAATCCCTTAAAAGCGCTAGTGGGCGATTCTAGTGTAGTTTTGAAATAGTGTTTTCAAAAATAGTGTTTTTAAAATCTTTATGCTAAAATAGTTGAAAAGAAGGTGGGAAGTGAATAAAATAGCAAATTTTCTGAATGCGAGGATTTCTGGGCTGGTAACTGATAAGCCTGAAATTTTGGCGGCCTATTCACGCGACGCCAGCGTTCTCGAAATTATGCCTAAATTACTGTTCTTACCAAATAATATCGAAGATATTCAGTACGTTTTGCGTTTTATTAACGAACTAGCCAAAAAAGGCTATCGGTTGCCTCTAGCTGTTCGTGGCTCTGGTTTAGATCAAAGTGGCGCTGATCTTTCCGATGGCATGATACTTTCAACTGAAAAAATGAATAAAATCCAGGAAATTGATGAACGTGGCTGTCTGGTGCGCGTCCAGGCTGGCGTCACTCTCGGCGAACTCAACTCCGCCCTCGCCCTGCTCGGCCTGCGCCTCCCTATCGAGGCTGACCCTAAAGAAACTATCGGCGGGTTAGTTTCAAATTTCCATACTGATCGTCTCGCCAAAAAATACGGCAGCATTTATTATTATGTTGATCGCCTTGAGGCCGTACTCTCAAATGGCGAACTCTTCCAGTCTCAAACTCTTACCCCGCTCGGTCTTCGCAATGCTAAAACAAGGACCGGTCTAACTGGTAAACTTTATCAAAAAACTCACAAATTGATCGAGCAGAATCAAAAACAACTCAAAGTGATCAAAGATACCGACCATTCCCGTATTGGCTTTCGTATGGTCACGGAAGTCTTGTCGAAAAACAACGATTTTGACCTTGCTCCGCTCTTTTTTGGTGCTCAAGGCAGTCTCGGAATTATCACCGAACTCATTTTGCGTGTAGTCCCTATCGCTAAACCTACTAAAAAGGCCCTGTTTTTCTATGATGACCTGAAAGATTCTATTGATTTTATGGAGAACTTGAAAAAGCTTGAACCGGTACGTATTGATTTTTATGACACCAGAATTTTCAGTACCGACGCGTCTTTTGCTATAGATTCCACTCCTTTTTCTAACGGTAAATATCTGGTTTGCGTCGAACTTGAAGATTCTTTTTTCAAAAACCACCGCTATATCAAAAAAATGTGCCAGCTTGCTCACTCCGGCTGTCAGTCCATCGTTGATCAAACTGACGCCTTGTCTCAGTTTGAAAAACTCGCCAAGCTTCTTGAATCCTATCGTAATGATTCCGCCTTTCCTGAGCGTGTCTGCCTGGTTGATCGCTCATATATCCCTGCTTCCGAGCTTATCTCGGTGATTGAAAGTCTCACCACGCTTGAACGGCTTTTTGACCAGCCTCTGCCCCTGTTTGGCTCTTTTGCCACCAGTCTCTATTCTCTGCGTCCCGCTTTTGACTTGTCTAGCGTAAACGAACGTAAACAGCTTCTCCGCTTTATTCAACACTATAGTAAACTCCTGACAGATTCAAATGGGACTCTATGTGGCGGCTCAGCCGAAGGTCGGGTGCAAGCTTTGGCTGTTAATCAATCCATTCCAACCAAAACCCGCGCGCTTTATCACGAAATCAAGCAACTTTTCGATGAAAATAATATTCTCGCACCCCATATTAAACAGCGTGCCACTCTCGCCGACACTGTTCGCTTCATGCGCACCTCTCCGCAAATCGGTCTAATTTCTCGTGACTAAAACTGTTCGTAGTATCTCTGTTTCGCACGAATTAGATTGTCATGTTATAATAGCCACATGAAAGTTACAACAAAGAAATTATCCGACACTAAGGTTGAGGTCACTGTTTCTCTTGACCAAAAAGACCTCAAGATTGCCGAGGAGCAGGCGGTTCTTCGTCTCTCCAAAGAAATCAAAGTCCAGGGCTTCCGTCCCGGCAAGGTTCCTGCCGAAATCGCTAGGAAAAACATCAATCCAAATGATCTCGCTAGTACGACAGCTGACATCGCTGTTCGTCGTACCGTGCCTCAAGCCTTCGAAGAGGCAAAAAACGTACCACTCGTAATTCCGAATGTCGACATCGTGAAGTTTGTACCTGGCGAAGTACTCGAATATAAGGCTGTTGCCGATATTATCCCTGAAATTAAGCTTGGCGACTATAAAAATCTCAAGGTTAAACGCGAAGAATTTAAGGTTAAACAAGCTGATATTGACGATGTTCTCGCTCGTGTTCGTAATGCCTATGCGGAAAAACAGGTAGTAAAGCGCGAAGCTAAAATTGATGACGAAGTGGTAATTGATTTTGAGGGTAGCCTCGACGGCGAGAAATTTGAGGGTGGCGCCGCTAAAGATTTCAAGCTTAAGCTTGGTTCACATCAGTTTATCCCAGGCTTTGAAGAGGGTATTGTCGGTCATTCCGCCGGTGATCGTTTTGATCTTGAGCTCACCTTTCCGAAAGACTATCACGCCGAGAAGCTAGCCGGCAAGAAAACGGTCTTTAATGTACTTTTAAAACAGGTCAGCGAGTTCATTCTCCCTGAGCTAAACGATGATTTTGCTAAAAAATGTGGCCCCTTCAAGACCATGGCTGATCTTAAGCTTGACATCGAGAATAATTTGACAGAGCAAAATAAAGTTAAATCAGACGAAAAATTCAAGGACGACCTTGTTAATGAATTGATTAAGAAAAGTAAAATCTCTGCGCCTGAAATCCTCATTGAAGACCAAATTCGTTTCATCAAACAAGATATTGAGGCGAACGCTAAGGCACAAGGATTGAGTTTCGAAGATTATCTCAAGCAGACTGGTCAGACCGAAGCAGATTGGAAGAAACAGGTTAAAGAAATCGCGGAAACTCGCGTCAAGGCTTCTCTCGCGCTCCAGATGTTGGCTAAAGAAGAAAAAATTGATGTCGAAAATGAAATTGTCGATGCTAAAATTAACGAACTGCGTGAAGTTTATAAGAAGTCCAAAGAGGCTCTCGCCAGCTTAAAAAACAATAACGTCCGTCAAGACATTAAGAATCGCATGGTGATTGAGAAAACCCTTAACTATCTCGTCGAACTAAATTCAAAAGACGAAAAAGACGCCAAGAAAACAAAATAGGTAAATTTAGTAAACTAATAAATTAAGTAAACTAGGTAAACTAGGTAAAATAATTTCAAAAAGGAGCCTCAGCGACTCCTTTTTCGACATCTTTGTTCCTATTTTAACTTTTCGCCATCTCAGTTCCTATTCTAATCTTTCAAGCATAACATCTTGAGATATTAGCTAAGGGTTCAGTTTGCAAATATACCTAAAATATGTTAATATATAAACATGTCACAACCAAATCTATTATCTTATCTCAAACAGCTTTATAAAGAGAAACGTGAGCTCACTATTCTAGAAATCACCTATCTTGTAATCGCTGGCATTTCTTTCTTGGTGGCTGCTGTTATCGCTCTCTTAAACCAAGCCCTCGGAGTCGCCCTTTTGATTGTTCCATTTGTCGCTTTTTTAGCCTTTTCTGCGAATCTTATCGTTTGGGCATTGGTGAAAATGTTGTTGGAAGAATCAATTAAAACTCACGGACAGGACACCAAAAAAGCACCACTTTCCCTTCCAGCCAAGGTTAACAAGACCGTAGTAAAGGCAAAATCTTCCAAAAAACACAAAGAAGAAAATAGTTTATAAAAGAGAATAAATTTCTATTTTATAATAAAACTCTCCAGCAAAACTCATTATTTAATCTCACTGAAATTCACTATTAAATCTCATTTATCATTTAATTTTGTCCAATCCCATTAAACCTCACCTAGTCTCACCAAACCTCACCCCTAAACCATTATTAAGTTTATGCTTGACTAATACAGCTAAACATTGTAGAATCGCGGCAACTACAGAGATGGTCTCTGAGAGTTCTTTGAAAGGAAGGTGTAACATGAAAAGAAAGAATTTGTTACTGGCAACCATTGTTGCACTGAGTATGAGTGCAACGTCTGTCGCAGCACCGCTTAGTGCTCTCAATCTGGGCGCACAAACGGTCTATGCAGGTGTTGTTAAGCGTAATGTAACCAGCAAATCTTCGCAGACGACATCTGCCGCAACTACTAACGCATCTTCGGGTGCAAGCACGAACCAGCAGGAAACCTCGATCGATACTGCAGCTTCCAGCGACGGCAAGACCTACACTGAAGTCGATTCAAACGGTCAGATCGTCAAGCAGCAGGATTTACAGGATGGTGCATCGAAGTATGCAATTTGTACCTTCCAGGGAAAACCTTATTCAAGCGATTTTCATCCCGTTTCTGGCGGCTACATTGAAGATGACCACCCGTTCGCTCACCCGCTTATCAATCATGATGGAAGTCCCCGTAAAATAAAGGAACCAGTAATCTATCCGGTGGAAGTATATAAGTCTAGTGATTGGTTATTCCCGAATGGAGTTGCAAAAACACCGGGTTATCTTAGCGCAGAGCTTGAAATTGAAACTGCAAGTTTTGATGACAGAGCAACTGCAACATTTGAGCCAACTCCGGAAGGGTATCCGCATGGTGTGCCACCAATGCTTTATCGTACTAAGTTTACTACTGAAGACCATCCTTGGCCTGAGGTTAATCCGATAACTGGAAAACCTCTGTGGGATACGCAACCTTTCTGGAGAAGTGACAACAGCTTTGATCTGTACGGTTATTTGAAGCAGTTCACCCCTGAGTATAAGAATCGAAGAATGGTTATTGGGACGGATGGATTTGCTGCACCAAAATTTGGGTTTAACAATTTAATGTATGGTAGCGCGATTAAGCTAGATCACGTTTATGATTTTACTAAAGGAGATGAGATTCCTTATAGTGGCGTTTTTGAAATAGAAGTTGAACTTGCTAATTCTGTGGTCTTCGAAAAAGATTATGATGGGTTGCCAGGTGGGGTGACATTTGATTCCACTTTCCGAACATCAGATGGAAGATGGAAGAGTGTTAATGCTCAGGTTCGAATTAAGACCGGCTACGAAGGTCAGAAAATTCGAATTACTGGAACAAATGATGCATACGTCAACGAGGGAGTACTCAAAGGTCTCGAAATGATTATGCATTATTATGTCGATGATCATAATTTCCTCAAAGAACTTGGGGGAGAATATGGTTGGGTAGATATACCTATTCCTGGTTTCGATGAACAGAATGCAGAAGTTGTAATCTTTGTATCAAAGGATTAAGGAACTCTAGTTGTGTAGCTAAAATATATCATGTTTGTCTTCTGGCGCCTGGATTTTTCCAGGCGCTTTCCATTTGACCGATTCCGCTTTTGGCTATATACTTTTAATAAGTATATTAGTAATAGGTTTTTAGGTATGCATTTCGTTTTTAAAATTAATAAACTAAAAATTTATCTTATTTCTGTAGTTTTTTTAGGGCTATTTGTTTTTTCAACCTCCTGTTTTGCTGATCCTTCTCCCCATTCTGGTGGTAGTCAAGGTGGTGCAGCAAATCCAATAAATTCTTGTGGCGATAAACCTGAAACAGAGTGTTATAGTAGCCATAACGCGAACGGAGATGATCATAGCGGTGGCGGGGGAGAATGGGTAAAAATAGACATAAAAAAAGATTTATTGCCTTTATATCCAAACTTAAATAAAAATGCAATACCATATGGAGATCTTTGGGGACATTTTCATATACATAAAAATAGTGGAGCGAAGCTAAAATATGTTTCAGATCCAAAAGTTATCACTGGTTGTGGCGACGCAGTATATATATATGTATTTATTTCTCATACTTACTGGAATAATCCAAAACTCGATCCTCCATATAGGGCATCTAGACAAGGGTATGGTCCTAACAGTTTTAAGCGTTTTTGGGAAGATATGAAAGGTTTTCCACCAGGTAGCCCACCTCCAGAAAAACGATACGTAAACCGAGCTGAAATTTATCACGCGAGTCTAGAAGAAGCAAAGCAGCAGTATTTTCTGTATCTACAGCGTACTGGCCAATATGATGAAAATAATCAAGCAGCCGCTGAATCAAGATGGAAAGCTGGGGAATTCGCATGGTTTTGTTCATGGGGTGATGAAGTTCCAAAGCCAGAATGCGACCCCAACGATCCAAATTGCGACGATCATCACATCCCCCCAACTCCAACCCCTGGCA
>ERZ772960.867-NODE-867-length-25186-cov-9.806733_pt1 | contig 25186 bp, 26 predicted proteins | sample MGYA00580678_ERZ772960 | MGnify/ENA primary metagenome ERZ772960 (study PRJEB29015, sample SAMEA2737930) | human oral metagenome | biome: human oral; feature: human-associated habitat; material: dental | place: China | collected 2059 ... | reverse complement strand
GCGGGCAAAAAAGATGCGCTAAGATGGCGTGGCTGAATTTATCAGTGCTTCCCTAAGATGAACAAATATGAACGGAGGGATCGGATGCGCGTAAAGATGTGCGGGATGAGGACGATCACGGCGGCGCGTGCGGCAGAGGAGGCGGGCGCGGACTACGTCGGCTTTATCTTCGCGAAAAACAGTCGGCGCTATGTCGCGCCCGAGGCGGCGCGGGAGATTGTGCGTACGCTGCGCCGTGTAAAGAGCGTCGGTGTCTTTGTGGATGCGCCGATGGATGAGGTCAATGAAATTGCCGCGTACGTTGGACTGGACTATGTGCAGCTGCACGGGCATGAGAGTGCAGAGATGGCACGACAGTCGGAGCGTCCCGTCATCAAGGCATACCGCTATGGCGATGATTTCTCGGTGGAGACGGCAAATGCCTATCCCGCCGAGATGATCCTTGTGGACAGCTATGTTGCGGGCGCGGCGGGCGGCACGGGGACGGCGTTCCACTGGCAGGAGGCGGCACGGGAAATTGCGCGTGTGACAAAACCCGTGCTGATCGCGGGCGGCATTACGGCGGAGAATGTCGGTGAGGCCGCTGCGCTCTTTCAGCCGTTCGGCGTGGATGTATCGGGCGGATTGGAAAAGGGCGGGGAGAAGTCCGAGGAGAAAATCTGTGCGTTTATGGAGGCAATGCGAGCGGCGCGCGCTTCCCTAAGATTGACAAATTCTCTCTCCTCCACTAGAATGGGGAACATACGTCAATCATAGAAGCTCGAAGGAGGTGCAATGTGCGCGATATATTGGCAGACATTGTCGAAAAGAAACGCACCATCGTGGCGGAGGCAAAGAAACGTCGCCCGCTCGATGAACTGAAAGCAGATCTCCCATGCGGTACGTTCCGCATGGCGGAGCACTTCCGATGGCGAGGCTGGGGACTGATCGCAGAGTGCAAGCTCCAGTCGCCCGCAAAGGGGCGGCTGACGACCGCGCACAGCGTCCTGGAACTCGCCGATATCTATACGGCGGCGGGGGCGGCGGTGCTGTCCGTGCATACCGACCCGCACTTCCTCGGGAGCAACGAGGACTTCGCGGCGGTGCGCGCGCGTGTGGATACACCGCTCCTGCGCAAGGACTTCATCATCGACCCGTATCAAGTCTACGAGGCGCGTGCCCTCGGCGCGGATGCCGTGCTGCTGATCGTACGCATCCTGACGCCCGAGGAGCTGAAGGAGCTGCTCTACCTCACATGGAGCCTCGGCATGGATGCCCTCGTCGAGGTGCATGACCGCGCCGATCTTGAGATCGCACAGCAGACGCCGGCGGAGTTCATCGGCATCAACAACCGCAACCTCGTGACCTTTGAGACGAGCGTACAGACAACGCTTGACCTCCTGCCGTACGCGGACATGAATCGCACCCTTATCAGCGAGAGCGGCATCTTCACTCGCGCGGACGCCGTACGCGTCCATGAGGCGGGCTGCAAGGGCGTGCTCGTAGGTGAGGGGCTTGTGCGGGCGGCAGATGTGGGCGCATTTGCACGAGAATTGGCAAATATAAAGGAGCAATGATATATGAGCAAGAAGGGAAGATTCGGTGACTACGGCGGGCAGTATGTGCCCGAGATCGCAATGCCCGCGCTGAACGAGCTGGAAGAGGCATATCTGAAATACCGTGTGGATGAGGAGTTCCTCACGGAGTTCCGCGCCTATCTCCGCGACTATGCAGGGCGTCCAACGAATCTCTACTTTGCCGAACGGCTGACGAAGCACTACGGCAAGGCGAATATCTATCTGAAACGCGAAGACCTCCTGCACACGGGCGCGCATAAGATCAACAACGCGCTTGGACAGGCGCTTCTCGCGCAGCGCATGGGCAAGAAGCGCATCGTCGCGGAGACGGGCGCAGGGCAGCACGGCGTTGCGACGGCGACGGTCGCGGCGCTCTTCGGCATGGAGTGCCACATCTTCATGGGTGCGGTCGACGTCGAGCGCCAGCGGCTCAACGTGTTTCGCATGCGTTTGCTCGGGGCGACGGTCATTCCCGTATCGAGCGGCACGGGCACGCTCAAGGATGCAACGAGCGAGGCGATCCGCTACTGGGCGACGAACATCACAGACACCTACTACGTGATCGGTTCTGCGGTCGGCCCGCATCCGTATCCGGAGATGGTGCGCGACTTCCAGAAGGTCATCGGCGAGGAGATTCGCGCACAGGCAAAGGAGCGGTTCGGCGCAAAGCCAGACTACCTCGTCGCGTGCATCGGCGGCGGCAGCAACGCCATTGGAACGTTCTACGACTTCCGCGATGATGCGGATGTCAAGAAGTTCTGCGTCGAGGGCGGCGGACGCGGCGACGCGGACGGGGACAACGCAAAGACCCTCAGCGGTGCGGGCACGCCCGGCATCCTCCACGGTGCATACAGCTATCTCTTGCAGGATGCAGACGGACAGGTCGTCGAGGCGTACAGCATATCGGCGGGACTGGACTACCCGGGTGTCGGTCCCGAGCATTCCTTCTTCAAGGATCAGGGAATTGTTACTTACGTTTCCGTCACGGACAAGGAGGCACTTGCAGCATTTCAGCGTCTCTCGCGCATTGAGGGCATCATCCCTGCGCTTGAGAGCTCGCACGCGCTTGCCTATCTCGAAAAGCTCATGCCCGAGACGAAGGCGGGCGAGAACGTCGTCGTCTGTCTCTCGGGGCGCGGCGATAAGGACGTGCAGATGGTCGCAAAGGAACTGGGGGAGGATATCGCATGAGCACGCGTCTGGATGAAAAACTCGCAAAACTGCGCGCAGAAGGTCGCACAGGGCTTTATATCTACGTCACAGCGGGCTGCCCGAGTGCAGAGGCGACCGTGGACATCGTGCGCCGTGCCGAGGAGGCGGGCGCGGATGTGATCGAACTCGGGCTGCCGTTCTCCGACCCGATGGCAGACGGTCCCGTCATTCAGGAGGCGAGCGTCATCGCCCTGAGGAACGGCATGACAATGGCGAAGGCACTTGAGGTCGTCAAGGAGATTCGTAGGCACTCGGAGATTCCGCTCATCGGCATGGGCTACATCAATATGGTGAACCACTACGGGTTTGAGAAGTTTGTCACGGATTTCAAGGCGGCGGGGATGGACGGCGTGATCTTCCCCGACGTGCCGCATGAGGAGTCCGAGGACATGCGCCGTGTATGCGCCGCGCATGACTTTACCCTGACCGAGTTCATCACGCCCGGCACGACCGAGGAGCGCATGGCGGAGACGTGCAAGGATGCACGCGGCTTCATCTACTGCATCTCGAACTATGGCGTCACGGGCGTCAAGGAAATCGACTACTCCATCATCGGTTCTGTCTGCAAGGCGGCACGCCGCTATACGGACGTACCGCTCGCCATTGGCTTCGGCATCGGCACCCCCGAGGCGGCGGCACGCGCGGGCAAACAGGCGGACGGTGTCATCGTCGGCAGCGCCGTGGTGAAACAGATCATCGATGGCAACATTGATGGCGGCATTCAGCTCATTGCCGATATGCGCAAGGCGCTCGATGCGTAAATGAATAAGAGACGCTTGCGGCGATATATCTGACCTGCAGACAGGAGCTGTCCATGAAGCTAGAAACTTCGTGCAACAGCTCCTGTCTATTTTGATTGGCTCAAGTGCAATCTTTAATCTGACGAACTTCATTTTATCAGCGATTCCTTGACACTCCCTGATGTTTCGCTGAATTTTTCAGCCTTGACAATCTTGGACGTAGTGCATACTATGATAGTAGAACAAGGTGAGGAGGATAGCGTCACAGTGAGAGTTATTAAGAAGGACGTTCCTGCAGAATACGGTGTACTGATTCAGAAATTCCGTCTGATTGATGATACGTTTTTCAATGTATGTTTTGATAACTATACGGAGGGAATGCAGCTCCTGCTGCGTATCTTCTTTGATCGGGACGATCTTGTTGTCAAGCATGTCGTCACACAGCAGAGCGCGGATAATCTCTATGGTCGTGGCGTGCGTTTCGATGTATTGGCAGAAGACAGCGCGGGGAAACTCTACGACTGTGAGGTGCAGCGCGCCGACAAAGGAGCTGCTCCGCGTCGGGCGCGTTACAATAGCAGCATGATGGATTCGCGGGAACTGGCACAAGGGGCGGAGTTCTCAGCACTTCCAGAGACGTGGGTCATCTTTATCACGGAAAATGACATCTATGGGGCGGACTGTCCACTCTATCATGTGGAGCGGATTGTCCAAGAGCTTCAGCGACCATTTGATGATGGTGCACATATCCTTTACGTCAACGGAGCGAATCGTGAGGACACGCCGCTCGGACGGCTCATGCAGGATTTTTTCTGTGAGCGTCCGGAGCAGATGAATTATAAGGAGCTGGCTCAAAGAGCAGATTACTTTAAGGCGAAAGCAGAGGGGGTAAGCGTCATGTGTGAACTGATGGAAAAATTTGGAGAGAAAAAATTGGAAGAGGGGCGTCTTGAAGGACTTGAGGAAGGGCGCATTGAAGGACATCGTGAGGGAATGATCGACATGGCACGTTCCCTGCTCACGCTGAATGTCCCTGTCGAGGTCATCGAGAAGTCGAGTGGCTTGACGCGTGCGGAGATTCTGGCACTGTAAGACGTGTTTGTCGAGTGGCATTGATGTAGGAAAAAACACCTCATGATTATTGTATGCTGCCGCATAAATCCAAGCTGTCAGTCCTCTTGCGGGCAGTTCTGCAGAGCATTATAAAAACGTTGAAAAATCCCCTCCCGTGTGCTAGAATGACGTGACTATGCGACGGGAGGGGTTTCTTTGTACGAGAAAGTAGATACAAATTTGAATTTTGCCGCGCGTGAGAAAGCCGTTGCGGATTTTTGGCGCGAGAATCATATTGCACAGCAGGCGGTGGATCAGCGTGAGGGCTGTGAGACGTTTACGTTCTACGACGGGCCGCCGACGGCGAACGGACGCCCGCACATCGGGCACGTCCTGACGCGCGTCATCAAGGATATGCTGCCGCGCTACCAGTCGATGAAGGGGCGCAAGGTGCTTCGCAAGGCGGGCTGGGATACGCACGGTCTGCCCGTGGAGCTTGAGGTCGAGAAGGCGATTGGCATCAACGGCAAGGAGCAGATCGAGGACTACGGCATTGAGCCGTTCATCAAAAAGTGCCGTGAATCTGTCTGGACGTACAAGGCGATGTGGGAGGAGTTCTCCGATGTCGTCGGGTTCTGGGCGGATATGGAACACCCCTACATCACGTACGAGAACAACTTCATCGAGTCCGAGTGGTGGGCGCTGAAGGAGATCTGGAAGAAGGGGCTCCTCTATCAGGGACACAAGATCGTCCCGTACTGCCCGCGCTGCGGTACGCCGCTCTCCTCGCATGAGGTTGCACAGGGCTACAAGGACGTGACGGAACGCTCGGCAATCGTACGCTTCAAGGCGGCAGACGAGGACGCCTGCTTCCTCGCGTGGACGACGACGCCGTGGACGCTCCCGTCGAACCTTGGCCTCTGCGTAAACCCGAATGTAACGTACGTAAAGGTGCGCGTCTACGGCAAGGTCTACTATCTCGCCGAGGCGCTGATGGACAGTGTGTTTGCGGACTCGTGGGGCGACCGTGAGGTGCTCGAAACGATGAAGGGCAAAGACCTTGAGTACCGCAAGTACGAGCCGCTCTATCCGTTTGCGGACAAGGACGTGCAGGACAAGGCGTTCTTTGTCACCTGCGACGACTATGTTACCACCGAGGACGGCACGGGCATCGTTCACATCGCGCCCGCCTTCGGTGAGGACGATAACCGTGTCTGCCGCAAGTACGGCATGCCGTTCGTTCAGTTCGTCAACGACAAGGGCGAGATGACGGAGGAGACGGACTGGCCAGGCGTATTTGTGAAGGATGCGGATCCCTTGATCCTCGCGGATCTCGAAAAGAGCGGCAAGCTCTTCAAAGCCCCCGAGTTCACGCACAGCTATCCGCACTGCTGGCGGTGCGACACGCCGCTGATCTACTACGCGCGTGCCTCGTGGTTCATCCGCATGACGGCAGTGCGCGACGCACTTGTTGCGAACAATGCCACGGTCAACTGGATCCCGAAGACCATCGGCGACGGGCGCTTCGGCAACTGGATCGAGCATGTGCAGGATTGGGGCATCAGCCGTGATCGCTACTGGGGTACACCGCTCAATATCTGGAAATGCTCCTGCGGGCACGAGCATTCCGTTGGCTCGATTGCGGAGCTGCGCGAGCTTCAGCCGAACTGCCCTGCAGACATCGAGCTGCACCGTCCGTACATCGATGCGATCACGTTCCCCTGCGAAAAGTGCGGTGAGGAAATGCACCGCGTGCCCGAGGTCATCGACTGCTGGTTCGACTCCGGTGCGATGCCGTTTGCGCAGTGGCACTATCCGTTTGAGAACAAGGAGATCTTTGAGAAATATTTCCCCGCAGACTTCATCTCCGAGGCGGTCGATCAGACGCGCGGCTGGTTCTACTCGCTGATCGCAATCTCGACGCTGCTCTTTGACAAGAGCCCGTACAGGAACGTTATCGTTCTCGGACATGTGCAGGACGAGAACGGGCAGAAGATGAGCAAGTCGAAGGGGAACGCGGTCGAGCCGATGGATGCGCTGCGCCGTCACGGTGCAGATGCGATCCGCTGGTACTTCTACGAGAACAGTGCGCCGTGGCTGCCGAACCGCTTCTCCGACGATGCGGTGCAGGAGGGCGCACGCAAGTTCATGGGGACGCTCTGGAACACCTATGCGTTCTATGTCCTCTATGCGAACATCGACAATTTCGATCCGACGCAGCACAGCCTTGACTATAGGCAGCTTTCGGTCATGGATCGCTGGGCGCTTTCGCGCCTCAATACGATGGTGCGTACGGTGGACGACTGCCTTGGGAGCTATCGTGTGACCGAGGCGGCAAAGGCGGTGCAGTCCTTCGTCGAGGAGCTGTCGAACTGGTACGTGCGCCGCAGCCGCAGCCGCTTCTGGGCGAAGGGGATGGAGCAGGACAAGGTGGATGCCTACCTTACGCTCTATACCGCGCTTGTGACGACCGTGAAGGCGGCGGCACCGATGGTACCGTTCATCACGGAGAGCATCTACCGCAACCTCGTCTGCTCGGTGGACAAGTCCGCGCCGATCTCCGTGCACCTTGCGGACTTCCCAACGGTGAACGAGGCGCTCATTGACACGCAGCTTGAGGAGAACATGGAGATTGTCCTTGAGGTCGTGACGCTCGGACGCGCGGCGCGCAACGCGGCGAACATCAAGAACCGTCAGCCGGTCGCGCGTATGTTTGTCAAGGCGGAGCACGCGCTGCCGGAGTTCTTCGTCGCGATCATCGAGGATGAGCTTAACGTCAAGGAGGTTGCGTTCCGCGACGATATGTCGGACTTCCTCGCCTATCATGTGAAGCCGAACTTCCATGCACTTGGCCCCAAGGTCGGCAAGCGCATGGGGGCGGTCAAGAAGGCGCTCGAAGAGAGCGACGGCGCAGCGGTGAAGGATGCACTTGCGGGCGGCGGCAGCTATACGCTGCACCTCGCAGACGGCGATGTCACGGTCTCGTCGGAGGATGTCGAGGTGACCGTTTCGCAGCAGGAGGGCTACAACTGCCAGAGCTACGGCGGCGTCACGGTCGCGCTTGAGACGACACTTACGGAGGAACTCCTCGCGGAGGGCTTTGTCCGCGAGATCATCAGCAAGGTGCAGACCATGCGCAAGGAGTGCGGGCTTGAGGTCACCGATCATATCGCGCTCGATCTTTCGGGCAACGCGAAGCTTACGGCAATCGCCCAGAAGAACGAGGCGTTCATTTGCGAGATTACGCTTGCCGACGCCATTTCCTACGATGCGCCTGCGGGCACGAGCAAGGAGTGGAACATCAACGGTGAAAAGCTGACGATCAGTATTAAATAAATTTGGTTGAAAAAGCCGCTTTGTTTGAGGATAACTCGAATGAAGCGGCTTTTCTATTGACATTGTGGGGACATATCGTATAATGAAACACAACAAGCGAATTGTGAAATAGGAGAGTGGTCGCAATGGTAAAATTCAGCTACTACGGTCATGCGGCTTTTTTGCTCGATGACGGAACACATAAGGTGCTCGTGGATCCATTCCTGACGGGAAATCCGATGGCGAGCATTGCGGCGAACGAGGTCGACTGTGACTTTATCCTCCTCACACACGCGCATGGGGATCATCTCGGCGATGCGCCTGCGATTGCGGTGCGCACGGGGGCGGCGATTGTCGCCATCCCCGAGGTGATCTCGGTCTGTGAGAGCCAGGCGTGTGCAGAGATTCAGTCGCATCCGATGAACATTGGCGGGTCGCTCAGTCTGCCGTTCGGCAAGGTGCGCATGACGTTTGCCCAGCACAGCGCGGGCGTTGCAGGCGGGATTGCGTGCGGCTTCGTCATCTATATCGGCGGCAAGGTCGTCTACTACGCCGGCGACACAGCACTCTTTAGCGATATGCAGCTGATTGGACGCAAGGACGCGATTGACTACGCAGTCCTCCCCATTGGCGATAACTATACGATGGGGCTTGAGGATGCGGCGATGGCGGCACAGTGGCTCAACGCAGGGCACGTCATCCCCATCCACTATGACACATGGCCGATCATTGCACAGGAAGTGAACCGCTACAAAGAGGTCACGGAGGCAATGACGCGTGCAAAGGTGAATGTCGTTGCACCCGGCGAAACGCTCGAACTTTGACCGCACATTCAAAAAGCCCTCTGCTCGTTCTCGTCGGGCCAACGGCGGTCGGAAAGACGGAGCTTTCGCTGCAGCTTGCAGAGGAACTGGGGACGGACATCATCTCGGGCGACTCCATGTGCCTCTATCGCGGCTTTGACATCGGCAGCGCGAAGCCGACACGAGAGGAACGGGCTCGTGTCGCACATCATCTCGTGGATGTGTTGGCTGCAGAGGCGACCTTCTCCGTGACGGAGTTTGTGGCACGCGTGGACGCTCTTGTGCGCACGCATGCGGCTGAGGGGCGGCTGCCGTTCGTCGTTGGCGGGACGGGGCTGTATATCAAGGCACTTGTCGAGGGGTATCATTTTAACGAAACGAGTGCGCACACATTGTTCCGCCGTGCGATGGAGGGGATTGCACGGCGGCGTGGAAATGTGCGCGTACATTCCTTTCTGGCACATCGTGATTCGGCTGCAGCGGAACGGCTGCATGCGAACAATCTCAGACGTGTGATCCGCGCACTTGAGGTCGTCCGCTACGGTGCGGAGAGCATCTCGCAGGAGTGCGCACACGCGGGCGGTGAGAGTCCATACGATGCCTTTGTCGTCGGACTCTCACGGGGACGTGCGCATCTCTATGAGCGGATCAATGCACGCGTAGAGGAGATGTTCGCAGCGGGACTGCCGGATGAGGTCGCGGGGCTTCTTGCGTGCGGGGTGAGCCGCGATGCACCGGCGATGAAGGGAATCGGCTACAGGGAAACGGCGGCCTATCTCGCAGGAGAGATGAGCCGCAGCGATGCGATCCGCGCCATTCAGACGGCGACGCGGCACTTCGCGAAGCGGCAGATGACGTGGTATCGCCGTATGTCCTACATTCGCTGGTATGATGCGGATACATTGACGGCATCCGAGCTCCTGCGTGCGATCCTTGTAGATGTGCGTGCATGGCTGGAAGAACGAGAAAGGAGCGCTCAGGCGTGACGGCAAAAATCATCAACTTGCAGGACAATTTTCTCAATCAGGTACGTAAGGATGGTATTCCTGTGACGATCCATCTCGTGAACGGATTTCAGATCAAGGGAATCGTACGGGGCTTTGACAGCTTTGTCATCCTCGTGGATGCGATGGGGAAACAGCAGATGCTCTACAAGCACGCGATTTCCACGATTACACCTGCGCAGATGGTGAAAGTGCTGCCCGAGGAGTCCTGATGGCAGAAAAACAGTGCTGCTGCACCGAGTTCGGCGCGGCGGCTTTTTATTTGAGGAGACGATATGAAAACACGCGGATTTGAGATTGTTTCGATGTATCAGACGACGGGGATCCACCTGCCGGAGCGCAAGACGGGGGCGAGCACGGGCTACGACTTTGCAGCGGCAGAGATGGTGGAGATCGCGTCGGGAGAGTGTGCGCTCGTGCCGACGGGGGTCAAGGCGTATATGCAGCCCGATGAAGTGCTGCTCATCTATATCCGGTCGAGCACGGCACTCAGGAAGCGCCTCATGCTGATGAACAGTGTGGGCGTGATTGATGCGGACTACTATGGCAATGCAGAGAACGAAGGGCATATCTACATCCCGCTCTACAACTATGGGAAAGGTACGGTGCAAATCGCGGCGGGGGAGCGGATCGCGCAGGGGATTTTCACACGCTATCTCACGGTGGATGGAGATTCGGCAGGGCGCGGGCACGCGCGCGCAGGAGGGTTCGGATCGACGGGTGCATGATGCTTTGACAGGAGAACAAAACTCATCTATAATGACGTGAAGCGGACTGGTTTTGTCGGGATTGGTGGGGAATGTCCACCCGTCTAGGAGATGCTATGAAGTTATCAACGAGGGGGCGCTACAGTGTGACGGCGCTCTATGAACTTGCCCTGCACTATGGAGAGAGGGTTGTGCCTCTCAAGGCGATTGCAAAGACGCAGGGACTCTCAGAGAACTATCTTGAGCAGCTGATGTCGCCGCTGCGGCGCGCGGGGCTTGTGGAGAGTGTGCGCGGTGCGCAGGGAGGCTATACGCTTGCACTGCCCCCCGAGGAGGTGACAATCGGGCGGATCATCACGGCGGTGGAGGGACCGATTGCTCTCGTGGACTGCCTTTTGACGAGTGCGGAGGCGGATGATCAGAGCTGTGTGCGTGCGGGAAGCTGCGTGACGCGTCAGATCTGGGGAGAAGTCTGTGACAGCATCAACTCCGTGCTGAATAATATTTCGCTCGCTGATCTCGTGCAGCGCAATCGTGCCCGCGTGGGATGCAATCAGTGAAGCCGGTCTATCTTGACTATGCTGCGACGACCCCGCTTGATCCGCGTGTCTGCGATGCGATGCAGCCGTATCTGACGTATGTGTATGGCAATCCGTCCAGTCTGCACGGCTTTGGTCAGGCTGCCCGCCGTGCGGTCATGCGTGCACGGGAGCAGACGGCTGCGCTCATCGGGGCGCAGCCGGATGAGATCTACTTTACGAGCGGTGGCACGGAGAGTGACAACTGGGCAGTCCGTGGGATTGCCGAGGAGCGCAGAGCGGCGGGGGGCGGTGCGCATATCGTGATCTCGGCGGTCGAGCATGCTGCCGTGCGTGCAACGTGCCGCTGTCTTGAACGCTGTGGGTTTTCCGTCACCGAGGTTGCGGTCGACGGGCAGGGGCGTGTCGACCCCGCCGCTGTGGAGGCGGCGCTGCGTGCCGATACCGCGCTTGTCAGCATTATGACGGCGAACAATGAGGTCGGAACGCTTCAGCCAATTCAGGAGATCGGGGATCGTGTACGCGCGCATGGGATCCCGTTTCATACGGATGCGGTGCAGGCGGCTGGACATATTCCACTCGATGTGAATGCGCTGCAGGTGGATGCTCTTTCCTTCTCTGCGCATAAATTCTGCGGGCCCAAGGGCGTTGGTGCTCTCTATCTCCGGCGTGGGACGAAATGTGCGCCGCTTCTCTATGGCGGCGCACAGGAGCGTGACAGCCGTGCGGGCACGGAGAATGTCGCGGCTCTTGTCGGCTGCGGTCACGCAGCGGAGCTTGCGCGTGCAGAGATGGCGGTGGAGGCGCAGCGTCTGCGTGCTGATACGGAGCACCTTCGGACGATGCTCGGCGCGGTGGACGGCATCGCCTTTTATGGGGCGCAGACAGAGCGCCTCGCAGGGATTTTGAACTTTGGCATTGAGGGCTTTGGGCAGGACACACTTCTCATTCGGCTCGATCTCGCAGGATTTGCCGTTTCTGCAGGGAGTGCGTGCAGTGCGGGGGCGGCACATGCCTCTCACGTCCTGCGCGCGATGGGGCTTTCCGAGGCTGAGGCGCGCAGGGCGATACGCGTCAGCCTCGGTCGGTTTACAACACGGGCGGATGTGAGCGCATTTGCCGATGCGCTGCGCCAAATCGCATCGGAACGCTGAAAACATTTGTCTTTGTAGAGTAGTTCATGTATAATGAGGGCAATGTATTCCGAAAGTGACAAAAGTCAGGGAGGGAGTCTCATGGTAGGGGACATCTTGCGAAGAGAGCGCGAGAAACAAGGGCTGACGATTGCCGATATCGAGCAAGGGACGAGTATTCGTGGGCTTTATATTGAGCACATCGAGCGCGGGAATATCAAGGAGCTGCCAGGGCTGGTCTATGCGAAGGGATTTGTTCGTAACTATGCAAAATTTCTGCGTCTGAACGCAGAACAGCTTGTGCAGCAGTTTGCAGAGGAGAATGGGAGCGCGCCCGTACCGCCTCCGGTGGAGGTGGAAAGCCCTGCGCGGCGCATCTCCCTGAGCAATGTGGGGGACGAGTCCCTCTCGGAGATCTCCATCGGTCAGCAGAGCTCCTCATACGCGGGGATCTTTGGAAAACTCGCGGCGGGGATCGTCGTTCTGGCTGCGCTCGTGGGTGGGGGAGCGGCCGTTATCTCCGCGATCAATGCACCAGCACGCGAGGCTGTGCAGCCGCCCGTCAAGGCGGAGCAGCCCGCCACAGCACCGGCTGCCGCACCTGCCAATCCGCCGGACACGCAGAAGAGCGCTGATGGGGTTCGTGTGAGTGTGACGCTGACGGAGCGCTGCTGGACGGAGGTCAGTGTTGACGGCAAGAGCGTCTTTGAGGGAATCATCGAGAAGGGCAAGACGGAGAACTGGCAGGGCAAGGAATCCGTCGTCATTCGTGCGGGCAATGCGGGCGCACTGGATGTGACACTCAATGGCAAGAAACTCGGCAAATTCGGCGACAACGGAGAAGTCCTCGAACGCCGCTTTACGAATACCACGAAGGACTTGAAGGATACGCTTCCTTCTGCGCGCGCACAGGAACCCGCTGCAGCCTCTCCTGCGCCAGCACAGCCGGATTCGTCTGCGCAGGCGCAGGAGAGAAAGACACCCATCGCCGACACGAAGGATGCAAGACCTGCAAGGAATATGGCGAATACGCAGTGATCCACGGCATACGAGGAAGGATGATGCACGATGAAATGTCCTTTTTGCAAGAAGCCGGACAGTCGGGTGATCGACTCGCGCGCCGCAGACGACGGAGCGACAATTCGCCGCAGGCGTGAGTGCAGCGAATGTGGACGGCGCTTTACAACTTATGAAGTGGTGGAGAAGCTGCCGCTTATGGTGGTGAAGCGTGACAATCGCCGCGAGCCGTTCAGCCGTGACAAACTCCTGACGGGAATCATCCGTTCCTGCGACAAGCGTGATATCTCAATGGAGCGAATCACAAATTTTGTCGCGGAGATCGAGCGGGATATCCGCAACCGGACGGAGCCGGAGGTGCCGTCCGAGAAGATCGGGGAGATCGTGATGGAGCGGCTGAAGGATTTCGATGAGGTCGCTTACATCCGCTTTGCCTCCGTCTATCGAAAATTTGATGACATCACGAATTTCATCGAGGAACTGGAAACACTCCGTGCACGTCGAGGAAAGGAGTAGGGGAAACGAAAGAGGTATGATTTGGATCATCGGCTGAAGAGCAGCTTGCAGGAACGCTGTGCAAATGAGCGCGGAGCCTATCGCTATCCGGCGGGAGGGCGCACGCGGTTTGCATTGGTCTATCCGAATACCTACTTTGTCGGGATGTCGAACCTCGGACTGCACATCATCTATGAGCTTCTCAACCAGCGCACGGACACTGCGTGCGAGCGTTTCTTCCTGCCTGACCGCACGGAACTCCCGCGCTATGAGCGCACGCAGACGCCGATGATGAGCGTGGAGACGCAGACGCCTCTTGCGGACTTCGCCGTCATCGGTTTTGCCATTTCCTTTGAGATGGACTATTTCAACGTCGTCAAAATGCTTGCAATGAGTCACGTAAGACCTCTTGCCTCAGCACGTACGGCGCGTGATCCGCTTGTCGTTGCGGGCGGACCGTGTGCGACCTTTAACCCCGAGCCGCTTGCGGAAATTGTTGACGCATTTGTGATCGGGGAGGGCGAGGCAGTCATGCCTGCTCTGATGGATACCTATCATGAGTGCGTTCGTCAGGGGCTGGATCGCTCGACGCTCCTTCGCCGCCTTGCGCACGTGCCCGGGGTCTATGTGCCCGCGTGCTACACGCCCTCCTACGATGCAGAGGGGCGGCTCACGCGCCTTGTGCCGGAGGAAGGTGCACCCCCTGTGGTCGCGCGGCAGTGGGTGGAGGATCTCGATGCCCACCCTGCCCACACGGTTGTTGTTACCGATGATACGGAGTTCAACTTCTACCTTATTGAAACGGCACGCGGCTGTGGAAGGCACTGCCGTTTCTGTATGGCAGGCTACTGCTTCCGCCGGCCGCGCAACCGTTCTCTCTCCGTGATCGAGGCGGAGGTGCGCGCCGCACTTCCCTACGGAAAGAAAATCGGACTGATGGGGGCTGCGATCTCGGACTATCCGGAGATCGATGCGCTCTGCCGTTCCATTCTCGGTGAGGGGCTGTCCATGTCGGTCGCGTCTTTCCGTGCGGATTCGGTGACACGGGAACTCGTTGAATCTCTCGCCGCGAGTGGGCTAAAGACGCTGACGCTTGCGCCCGAGGCGGGGAGTGCCCGCATGCGTGCCGTCATCAACAAGGGGATCGAGGAACATCACCTCTTCACGGCGATTGACCTCGGCGCAGCGGCGCATATTCCGAACTTCAAACTCTATATCATGGTGGGGCTGCCGTTTGAAGAGGATGCGGATATTGCCGCGATCATCGATCTCGCCGTGCGGCTGCGCGGCTATATGGATGAAAAGGGCAGCCGCGGCACACTGACGCTCAGTGTCAACCCGTTCGTGCCGAAGCCGTTCACACCGTTCCAGTGGATGCCGATGGCGGACAAGAGGCGTCTCGATGCAATCATGAAGATGCTCACGGGGGAACTGCGCCGCCATAAAAGAATCATCGTCAACTTCGAGTCGCCGCGGGAGGCGCTCGTACAGGCGATCCTTGCGCGCGGCGACCGACGGCTGGCGGTGCCCCTTATGCGCGCCGCACAGGGACGTGGAGCAAAGGATCTCGTGGGGGAGATGCGTGCAGATGGGCTTTCCCCCGATGCCTACCTTGTGCGGGCATGGGAGGCTGACGATCTTCTCCCGTGGGAGCATCTGGACATGGGCTTTACGAAGCACTATCTGCGGCAGGAGTATGAAAGAGCGGCGGCACTCAAACAGACCCTCGGCTGCTTTGACGGCTGTACGCGCTGCGGTGTATGCAGGGCGAAGGAAGAAAGGATCAGCGTATGAGTTTTGTACTGCGCCATACAGGCGGCAATCTGTGGAGCGGCAGTCTCTCCATCTTCCCCGAAGACAAGCTCGTGCATGGCTTCTCGGCGCGGCAGGGCGGCGTGAGTGCAGCGCCCTTTGATACCCTCAATATGGCGCTGCATGTCGGCGATGATCCCGCACACGTATGGGAGAATCGGCGGCGTTATTTTGCCGCACTCGGACTCGATGCGGCGCAGATCTGCACGATACGTCAGGTGCATGGTACGGAGATCGTACGCGCCTTTCGGCGGGATGCGGGACGCGGGGCGCGTGACTATGCCGATGCCCTTGCGGATGCGGATGCGCTCATCACGAATGACAGCGGTGTTGCGCTCATGCTCTGCTATGCGGACTGTGTTCCCGTCCTGCTCTATGACCCCGTGCACAATGCGGCTGGCGTCGTCCATGCGGGTTGGAAGGGGACGGTGCAGAGGATTGCAGCAAAGACGCTCGCACGCATGGGCGAGGAGTTTGGAACAGATGCCGCGGATGTGCTGGCGGGGATCGGTCCCTCGATCGGAGCCGGCTGCTATGCCGTCGGCGCGGATGTCGCGGCGCACTTTCGTGCGGCGTTCCCCGCTGATGCAGATGAAATTGTGCAGGAGCGGGACGGCAAAATCCATCTCGATCTCTGGGCGGCGAACTGCATACAGCTCATGGAGGCAGGGATCTCCGAGCAGAATATTGACCGTGCGGATATATGCACTTCCTGTGATCGAAATTTCTTTTATTCCTATCGTGCCGCAGACGGCAGGACGGGACGACTTGCGGCGGTGATGGAACTAAGATGAATCAAGATACAATGATCGAAGCACACATTCAAGATGTTCGTACGCGCATTGCGGCGGCGCGTGCACGGCGCACGCAGGTTTCGAAGGATGCGCCTGTGGAACTGATTGCCGTAACCAAGAACCACCCTGTGGAGGCAATGCAGGAGGCAATCGATGCGGGAATCATGAACATCGGGGAGAACCGCGTGCAGGAGGCAATCGCAAAGGCAGAAACATTGGAACGCGAGGTCAAATGGCACCTCATTGGACATTTGCAGACCAATAAGGTGAAGCACGCCGTGCGGCAGTTCGATCTGATTCACTCCGTGGATTCCCTGCGCCTGGCGCAGGAGATCGACAAGGCGGCGGCGAAGTTTGGCAAGGTGCAGAACATCCTCATACAGATCAATCTGGCGCACGAGGCGAGCAAATCCGGGATTGACCGCACAGAACTGGATGCGATGCTTGCAGCGATTGATGACCTGCGCTGTGTTCGCTTGCAGGGTTTTATGTGCATTGCGCCGAATTATGACGATGTGGAGGAGTGCAGACCGCTCTTCCGTACAATGTATGAAATCTTTCAGCAGGTAAAGGCGGCAGAACCGCGCACGGCGGATATTCGCTATCTCTCGATGGGGATGACCCATGATTATGAGATTGCGGTCGAGGAGGGAGCGAATCTCGTGCGGGTCGGAACAGCGATTTTTGGCGCACGTGTGTATAACGCTCTAGGAGTGTGAGGGATCAGTGGGTATCTTTAAGAAAGTATCGAAGTTCATCGGCGTCACAGCGGAGGATGAGATGGAGGACGATGAGATTCACGAGGAGGAAAAGAAGAGTGCTCCCGTGACGGAGATCGGCACGCGCACCGGTCGACGTGCAGAGACCGGTGCAAACGTATCTTCCTTTCCGGACTTCTCTGCTTCTTTGGGCGGAACGAGCAATGCAGCGATTGACAATGTGGTCGCAGCATACCGCATGAATGTGATCGTCATCGAGCCGCAGTCGTTTGACGATGCGCAGCAGGTGGCATCCAATCTCCAGAAGAAAAAACCCGTTGTGCTCAACTTTGAGAAAACGGAGAAGTCTGTAGCGAGCCGCATCATCGACTTTATCAGCGGCACAACGTACGCACTGAACGGTGATATCAAGAAGATCAGCAACAACGTCTTTCTCTGTGCGCCGAACAATGTCAATGTCAGCTACTCCGAGGATGGGCATCGCCTTGGCGACGATATGCCCTTTCCCAATCGGTGACACCCATGCAGGGGGTTGTTCAGATTGGCATCATCGGCGGGGGTGCAATGGCAGAGGCGCTGGTCGCAGGGCTGCTCCATGCGGGTACGGTGCCGCCGTCCCACATCTCTGTATCGGAGCACAAGGCAATGCGCTGCGATGAACTCGTGCGCAAATACGGTATACGTGCGCAAGTAGGGGCAGAATCCTTTCTGCCCCGTATTGATCTGCTCATTCTCGCCATCAAGCCCGCGGCGGCTGCAGCCGCCATGCGGGAGACGGCACCGCACCTCAAGCGGGGCGCACTTGTCCTCTCCATCGTCGCGGGGCTTCCCGTGGCGGAGATAGAGGCTGCCTATCCAGATCAACCTGTGATTCGCGCGATGCCGAATACACCGCTTGCCGTGGGGGCGGGTATGTCCGCCTATGCGTGCGGGACACATGCGGACGAAACGGCTGCCGAACGGGCTGAGATGGTGCTCGGTGCGGCGGGGCGCACGGTGCGCGTGCATGAGGGCGACCTTGATGCCGTGACGGGGCTCTCGGGCAGCGGTCCTGCGTATACATTCCTCGTGATGGAGGCGCTCGTTGAGGGCGGCGTCGCGGCGGGGCTGAAACGCGAGACGGCAGCGCTCCTTGCTGCGCAGACCCTGCTGGGAGGTGCGCAGATGGCACTCACGGCAGCGTGTTCGCCCGCCGATCTCAGGGCGGCGGTGACCAGCCCTGCGGGAACGACGGCGGCGGGGCTGCGTGTCATGGAACGCGCAGGTGTGCGCTCCGCACTGATCGAGGCAGTTCTTGCAGCGACGGAGCGTTCAAGAGAATTGGGGAGAAAATAATGGCAGAGCAGCAGAGGGAGCGGATACTCCGCTTTTATCGCGGCAGCGAGGGCGAGGAGACGGCAATGCGCCTTCTCGATCTGGCAGAGGCAGTGATGAAGACAGCAAGGTTTCGGATCAGTCCCTTTCTCGACCCCTACGGGCAGGAGATTGCAGAGACGATCTGTGCGAGCTGCGATGGGATTCAGCTCGACTTTGACGGAGGCTATGTGGGCGCAGAGCGTCAGCGTGCCATGCTGCGCCATCGGGATTTTGCGGGCACGCCGGACGGCTTTTCCATTTCCTGTGTGGAGGCAGCGTGGAACGGACAGTTTGCACGGCTCACGCACCGCGATGTGCTTGGTGCCGTCATGGGGCTTGGCATTGAGCGCGAGCTGATCGGGGATATCCTGCCCGCAGCCGATACGGCAAAGATTATCTGCGATGCAAAGATTGCGGATTTCATCGTGAACAATCTGACCATGATCGGTGCGGTCGGGGTCAAGACCGTGCGCGGCGATGTGGCAGATATCGCACCGCGTGAGGAACGGACGAAGGAGATCCGTGCGACGGTCGCTTCACTGCGCCTTGACTCCATTGTCGCAGCAGGCTTTGGGATCTCGCGCAGCCGTGCGGCAGACGATATTGCGGCGGACAAGGTGAAGCTCAACTGGCAGAGTGCGGCGAGTGCTTCCAAGACGATCAAGGAGGGGGATGTCCTCTCCATGCGCGGGCGCGGACGGGTCGAGGTGACAGAGGTGCGCGGACAGACGAAGAAGGGGCGCACGGTCGTTGTGCTGAATCGATTCTTTTGAGGAAGGGCGGGGCAGAATGCTGACACCGATGGATATTCACGCGAAAGAATTTGGCAAGAGCTTTCGCGGCTTTGACGAGAACGAGGTCAACGAGTTTCTCAACGAAGTGATGAAAGCGTACGCAACGGTACTGGATGAGCGCGATCAACTCCGCGCGGAACTTGCACGGGAACAGGAAACGGTTGACGAATTTCGGCGGATCGAGCAAAGTATGCGGGAGACGCTCATTGTCGCCCAGAAGACTGCCGAGGATGTCATGGAGAGTGCCAAGAAAAATGCCGATCATACGTTGGAGCTAGCGGCAAAAGAGGCGCAGAATATGCGGCGTGAGGCGACGCTTCAGGCAAAGGCACAGCTGGACGATGCTGCGGACAGGGTGCGTGTCATCGTTGCGGAGTACGAGCGTCTCGTGCGTGAGAAGCACCAATTCCTGCGCCGGATGAAGGGGAATGTGCAGGCGGAACTCGCGCTCATCGAGGACGCGATTGCAGAGATGCCCGATATGGCGGCTGAAAAGAAGGAAACAAGCCGTACGGTGGCTGAGCAGCATGAGGACGAGGAGGACGTTTGAGAGCGATGAGCGGACGCGTGAAAGCCGCATTTTCTTTTTTAGGCATAGTACTGGTGGATCAACTCGTAAAATACTGTGTAGAGCTGACGATGCTGCCGGGGGAGTCGATCCCCGTTGCAGACCCTTTTTTTCATATCACCTTCGTGCTCAATCCGGGCGCGGCGTTTGGAATATTTCGCGGTCAGCAGTGGCTTTTCCTCGTCACGGCAGCCGTATTTGCCGTTGCTTTTCTTGCGTTCTATGAGCGGCTGCGCCGCAGCGGCACACTCATTCACTACGGCAGCGTCGCACTCGCGGCGGGGGCTGTAAGCAATCTGATCGACCGCATTCGACTCGGGCACGTGGTGGACTTTTTTGACTTCCGCGTGTGGCCTGTGTTCAATGTGGCGGATATCGCCATTGTCCTCGGGACAGCAGCCGTTCTTTGGGCGCTCTTTGTCCAGAAAAAGGAGCTTCTCTCATGAGCGAAACCTACATCTCCGACCGGGTGGATGAGCGCTTGGATCGCTTTCTCGCGCGAAAGCAGCCCGATCTCTCGCGCAGCTACATCCAACGTCTCATTGAGGCGTCCCTGGTCACGGTGGATGGGGCGGTACGCAAGGCAAACTATAAGCTGCGCGGCGGCGAGAAAATTATCTGTACCGTACCGCCTGCCGAGGAGATTGCGATTCGTGCAGAGGATATCCCCCTCGATATCCTGTATGAAGATGAGGATATGATCGTCGTCAACAAGGCGCGCGGCATGGTGGTTCATCCTGCTGCGGGCGTTACAACGGGGACGCTGGTCAACGCGCTGCTCTGGCACTGTCAGGATCTCTCAGGCATTAACGGTGCTCTGCGCCCCGGCATCGTGCACCGCCTCGACAAGGATACCTCGGGGGTCATGGTTGCGGCGAAAAATGATATGGCGCATCACTTTCTCGCACAGCAGATCCGTATGAAGGACGCACACCGTGAATACCGCGCTATTGTGCATGGCAACATCGTCCCGCGCGCGGGCGTCATCACCGGCGATATCGGGCGTCACCCGACGGAGCGTAAGAAGATGGCGATTGTGCGCGAGAACGGAAAGCCCGCGACCACGCATTTCGAGGTGCTTGAACGCTTTGGCGACTATACCTTCATCGCCTGCCGTCTTGAGACGGGGCGTACGCATCAGATCCGCGTCCATTTGACGAGCATCGGTCATCCGCTCGTCGGCGATACGAAGTATACGGCGAAGAAGAACCCCTTTGCCATTACGGGGCAGGCGCTGCACTCGCTGACACTCAGCCTTGCGCACCCGCGCACGAGGGCGGAGATGGTGTTTACGGCACCTCTTCCGGCGGATATGGAGGAGATCCTGCGCATACTGCGCACGAGTTCATAAGGAGATGACGACATGACGGAGTTTCGCGAAAAGGCAGTTCTCATGGATGAGGCGGGCATTCGGCGTGCGCTCATGCGTATTGCCCATGAGATTGTAGAGAAGAACAAGGGCACGGAGCATCTGGTGCTCGTCGGAATCCGCTCGCGTGGTGTGCCGCTTGCCGCACGCATCGCCGAGGAGATCGCACGGATTGAGCAGCGCGATCTGCCGCGCGGCGTCCTCGATATCACACTCTACCGCGATGATCTCAATGAGCTTTCCTACCAGCCGATTGTGCACCCCACGGAAATGCCGCTGGATATCACGGGCAAGACCATCGTACTTGTGGACGACGTGCTGTATACGGGACGTACGATCCGTGCGGCGATGAACGCGCTCCTCGACATTGGGCGGCCGCGCATGATCCAGCTTGCCGTCCTCATCGACCGTGGGCATCGGGAGCTGCCCATTCGTGCGGACTACGTCGGCAAGAATGTCCCGACCGCAGCGCTCGAAGACGTGTCCGTCCTGCTCCACGATACCGATGCGGAAGAAAAGGTCGTCATTCGTGAGCGTGTCTGAGAGAAGGAGAGGGGCTGTCGTACGAAGTTTTTTAGCTTCGTGCAGCAGCCCCTTTTTTGTTACTTGACGGCAGTTTTGCAATAGAGGTATAATCTAAGAAAGCACAGATCATTTATCCGTGCGTTCTTAAAGAGAGTTATTATACGCTTATGCGTATGGGAGAGTCTGAAAAGTCCTTTGAAGGTGACGGAGCAATCGTATGATTTTTTACGGCGATAAGCAAAAGTCCATGTTGGATGAGGAACAGGCAGTATCGGATGAACTGGAGGCGGAGGAGCTCGATACGGGAGAGGAAGAACCGGACGAGTCCACGACAGAGAGCAGCGTCTATGACGGCTGCAGCGATGAGGATTTGCTCGCCCATATTCGAGCCAATGAGGGCGATGAGGCACTCGACTATCTCATCAACAAGTACCGTAACTTTGTGCGCTCCAAAGCGCGCTCGTACTTTCTCATCGGCGCTGATCGCGAGGATATCGTACAGGAGGGCATGATCGGTTTTTTCAAGGCGATTCGCGACTACCGTGAGGACAAGCTTTCCTCCTTCCGCGCCTTCGCCGAGCTTTGCGTGACGCGGCAGATCATCACGGCGATCAAGACGGCGACACGGCAGAAGCACATACCGCTGAACTCCTACGTCTCGCTCAACAAGCCGATCTACGATGAGGATTCCGACCGCACCTTGCTTGACGTTCTCTCGGGTGCACGCATCAGTGACCCCGAGGAACTCGTCATCAGCCGTGAGGAGTTTGTGGACATCGAGCAGAAGATGGAGGAGATCCTGAGCGATCTTGAGTGGCGCGTACTCATGAGCTATCTCGACGGCAAGTCGTATCAGGAGATCGCCGTTGACCTGCACCGCCAAGTGAAATCGATTGACAACGCACTGCAGCGCGTCAAGCGCAAGCTGGAAAAATATATGGAGTCACGCGGCGACGATCTCGACATCGGCACCGTCTATCGTGGACTCACGACAATCAACCGCAGCGTGCGGACAACGGAGGAAGAGTAGCGGTCGAATGGGGGCGTGCTTCCTAGCTCATCAAATGATTGACAATAATCGGATAACGATGTATTATGCTAGGTGTACAACTGAATCAATGGGAAACAGGTGCGGCGCAAATGCGCATGCTTAATAGAGAAGCCGGATGAGCCGGCGCGGTCCCGCCACTGTGAGGGGAGCAAACCTGCAAGGGTGTCACTGAGAGGAATGTCCTCTTGGGAAGGCGCAGGGGAGTGATGAACCGAGTCAGGAGAACTGCCTGTTTGACAATCCACCGTGTGCCGAGGGCACAGACCTGCGAGCGACAGGAAGGGGATTCGTGGAGAGGACTTCACGAGGCTTTCTTGCTGCGCAGGAAGGCCTTTTTTATAATCATTTTGGGAGGAATTCGGATGAAACATTGGAAGAAAATGCTGGTCGCTTCGCTTGCGTGCTCTGCGGTTCTGGGCTTTTCCTACAGCCCTGCAGAGGCTTCGTACGAGCTGAACCCCGAGGTAAAGACGGCTACGCCAGCACTCATGGAGGCATCGGAAATCGGCGTGCTCAAGTATGAGAACCCGCAGATGCAGAACTACACGAACAAGGACGCCATTGTTGTGATGAGCTTCGGTACGACGTTCAAGGAGACGCGTGAGAAGACGATCGAGGCAACGGTGGACGCGATCAAGGCGGCGCATCCGGGCGTGAAGGTCGTGACCGCATTCACCTCCCATATCATCATCGATCGCATTGCAAAGAACGAGGGTGTGAAGTATCCGACGCCCGAGGAGGCACTGACGCAGCTCAAGGCGGATGGATACTCGCGTGTGGCACTCGTTTCGCTCGATGTCATCCCGGGCATGGAGTACTCCTATGTCAAGGCAGTCTTCCATGAGTACAAGGAGCAGTTCAAGACGATGACCTGCGGCACGTCCCTCATGTACTGGCAGGGACAGGAGGAGCAGCCGGACGATATCACCGAGTTCATTCAGGCAGTTTCTAGCCAGTTCCCGAAGATGGGGAAGGACGAGGCGCTGCTGCTCATGGCACATGGTACGCCGCATATCTCGAATGCGTACTATGCTGTGATTCAGGCGAAGCTCGATGCGCTCGGATATAAGAATGTCTATGTCTACACGGTTGAGGGCTGGCCGAGCCTCGAGGATGTCATTCCGAAGCTCAAGGCAAACAAGATCAAGCGCGTGACGCTCATGCCAATCATGATGGTTGCAGGCGATCATGCGCACAATGACATGGCAGGAAAAGATGCGGATTCGCACAAGAGCATCCTTGAGAGCGAGGGCTACAAGGTCGACGCGTATCTCCATGGTCTCGGTGAAAACGAGATGATCCGTGACATGTATGTGGAGCGCGCCAACGACGCATGGGCTGCGCTGCAGGGCGATAAGGGCGCGGACGCAGATCATATCAAAATGATGAAGTAAGGCGCATATATCTGCCCTTTGTGTGATGAGGGGGCTGTCGCAGAAGTGTTTGCTTCTGCGACAGCCCCTTTTCTTTGCGGAGATACCCTGCTATAATATGTGCAGAAGCGAAGGGATCCGCACATGAAGGAGCGTACGGCAATGAAGATTGCAGTTGTTGGGACAGGGATGATTGCACGTGAGGCACTCACTGCTCTGCGACAGGTGGAGGGAGTCGAGGTCGCAGCGATCTGTGCGCGTCCGCATAGCCGGGAGAAGGCGATGGCACTCGCATGGGAGTTCGGCATAGCACAGGTGGCGACGGACTATGGGGCAATGCTCGCGGCACATGAGGCGGATTTCGTTTACCTCGGCATCGTTAACAGTGCCCATTTTGACTACGCGCGGCAGGCGATTAAGGCAGGCTGGCACGTCATTGTGGAAAAACCCTTTGCCTCGACGCTTGCAGAAGCAGAGGAGCTGATCGCACGCGCGTGTGCGGCACACACGTATCTTTTTGAGGCGGTAACACCTCTTTTTTTGCCCAACTATCTGGGGATCTTGGAAGCGCTCCCGCGCCTCGGCCTGATCCGTCTTGTGCAGGCGAATTTCTCACAGTATTCGAGCCGCTATGAACGCTATCTTGCACGCGATGTTGCGCCCGCATTCGATCCCGCCCTCTCGGGCGGTGCCCTCTACGACCTGAATGTCTACAATCTCGAACTCATCGTTTCTCTCTTTGGGCGCCCACGGTCTGCCTCGTACGTGCCAAACATTGGCTTTAACGGCATCGACACCTCGGGGATTCTGACACTGCGCTATGATGGATTTGCTGCGACGGCGGCGGCGGCGAAGGACAGTTCCAGTCCCTCCTTCTTTATGATACAGGGGGAGGCAGGCTGGATCCGCGTCGATGGCACACCGAACGAGCTTCCGTCCTTTACGGTCGGTCTGCGCGGCAGAGAACCGGAAACGTACGCGCTGAATCGTCATGAGCACCGTATGGTACACGAATTCGAGGCGATGCGGGACGTCTTTGCACGCGGGGACTATGCGAGCGTGGAGGAGGGGCTTCGCACGTCGCGCACAGTGATGGCGGTGATGGAGAAGGCGCGTCTTATGGCAGGAATTCAGTTTCGGGCGGACTAGGCAGAATGGAACGCATGATGATCGAGATGGAAGATCTCGTCAAGAAATTTCCGCATACGGATGCGGCACAGAAAAAAACATGGAAGACGGCGGTGAACGGGG
>ERZ772960.866-NODE-866-length-25188-cov-2.999523_pt1 | contig 25188 bp, 17 predicted proteins | sample MGYA00580678_ERZ772960 | MGnify/ENA primary metagenome ERZ772960 (study PRJEB29015, sample SAMEA2737930) | human oral metagenome | biome: human oral; feature: human-associated habitat; material: dental | place: China | collected 2059 ... | reverse complement strand
GAACTTATAGAGGATTTTTTGTAAAAAACGGCTTCTATAGGGCTTCGGGAGTCCCTTTTATATAGCTCCTATTCCGAATCTGTATAGAAGGATTTCGGCATTTTCTTGCGAAAGCGGGAAAGTCGCGATAAAATAGCAAACATTATAAAAAAGATTTTTCTTTATTTATTACCACATTTATAAAGAAAAGTCTTTTTTATTTTCCCTATCATCCCTTTTGCTATAGGAAAGGGAAAGTCAGTTTGCAGAAAGACAGTGTGTGCAGGAGGCTGTCCGGGAGGAGTGTTGTATGAGAGTATTAGAAAAGTTGAGTGATTTTGTGAGTAAATGGATGGCCCTGATAGTGATTCTCGTGGCTGCCCTTTCTCTCTTTTTTCCGTCAGCGGTATCTTTTATTAAGACGGCGTGGATTAATACTTTACTCGGTATCGTCATGTTCGGCATGGGGCTTACTTTAAAGCCGTCCGATTTTACGGATGTTTTTAAAAGACCGAAGGATGTCATCATCGGTGCCGTGGCACAGTTCACCTTGATGCCGCTCCTTGCCTTCCTGCTTACCAAGGTATTTCATCTTTCCCCGGAACTCGCGATTGGCGTCATTCTTGTAGGAACCTGTCCGGGAGGTACGTCATCGAATGTCATGACCTATCTTTCGAAAGGAGATGTTGCCCTTTCAGTTTGTATGACTTCCGTGTCCACTATTCTGGCTCCTTTTATGACGCCGCTTCTTACGCTGCTCTATGCCGGAAAAACTGTCGATGTACAGGTGGTCGGGATGTTTATTTCCGTTATAAAAGTGGTTCTTGTGCCGATTATTCTCGGTATTGTGGTCAATCGTTTCTTTAGTAAGTTAACGGAGAAAGCGGTAAAAGCGCTTCCCTTGATTTCCACAACCGCAATTGTTCTTATTATTGCGGCGGTAGTTTCCGTGAATTCCCAACGGATCATGCAGAACGGTCTTCTGATTGTCTGTGTGGTAATCTGTCATAATGTACTGGGCTATCTCACGGGCTACCTTGCAGCAAAGGCCTTGAAGCTGGACTCTACAAAGTGTCGTGCCATTTCCATCGAAGTGGGTATGCAGAACTCGGGTCTCGCGACGAGCCTTGCAGCAACGCATTTTGCCCAGTATCCGCTTGCAACGGTTCCGGGAGCAGTCTTCTCCGTATGGCACAACATTTCCGGAGCGATTCTTGCGAACATTTTCAATTACAGCTCGAAGCACGGCGGAAAGATTTAAGTGGTAGAGTATGGCGGCTACGCGCATTGTATAATGCGGCAGTATGAGGAACGGGTTAAGTTGTAATCAGCGTAATGCACGGATTTAGTGTATTTGGCGCAATACACGGATTTAGTATGTTTAGCGTGATGCACGGGTAGAGTATATTTATTGTAGTTCAGGAGGATAAGATGATCAGTGATCATGTAAGGGAGGGCGTGCAGCAGGCGCCCCATAGAAGTTTGATGAATGCCTTGGGATTTACCAAGGAAGAGATGAAGAAGCCGATGATCGGTGTGGTTTGCTCCTACAACGAAATTGTGCCGGGGCACATGAATCTGGACAAGATTACGGAGGCGGTGAAAATGGGGATTGCGGAGGCCGGCGGTCTCCCGGTAGAATTTCCCGCTATTGCGGTCTGTGACGGGATTGCGATGGGGCACGTCGGCATGAAGTATTCTCTTGTTACAAGAGACTTGATTGCCGATTCCACGGAGTGTATGGCGAAGGCACACCAGTTTGACGGTCTCGTGATGATTCCGAACTGCGATAAGAACGTTCCCGGACTCCTCATGGCTGCGGCAAGAGTCAATGTACCGACCGTTTTCGTGTCGGGAGGCCCGATGCTTGCCGGTAAAGTACATGGCAAGAAGCGTTCCCTCTCCGCCATGTTTGAAGCGGTAGGAACGTATGAAGCGGGGAAAATGTCTTTAGATGAGTTAAAGCTTTATGAGGAAAATGTTTGTCCGACCTGCGGGTCCTGCTCTGGGATGTACACGGCAAACTCCATGAATTGCCTTACGGAAGTTATCGGCATGGGCTTACCCGGAAACGGAACCATTCCGGCAGTCTATTCTGCCCGTATCCGTCTTGCAAAAGAAGCCGGCTATGCCGTGATGCAGATGGTGAAGGAGAATATCCGTCCGCGGGATATCATGACGAAGAACAGCTTTGAAAATGCGCTTCGTGTGGATATGGCACTCGGATGCTCCACCAATACGATGCTGCATCTCCCGGCGATTGCCCATGAATGCGGGATTGAACTCAATATGGAATATGCCAATGCCATTTCCGATACGACACCGAATCTCTGCCACCTGGCTCCTGCTGGCCCCACGTATATGGAAGATCTGAATGAAGCGGGCGGGGTTTCCGCTGTCATGAAGGAACTTTCCAAGAAGAATCTTCTCCATCTTGACGGAATGACCGTAACGGGAAAGACGACCGGGGAGAATATCGAGCATGCGCGTAATCTGGATCCGGAAGTGATTCGCCCGATTGAGAACCCGTTCATGCAAAATGGCGGCATTGCCGTTTTGAAGGGAAATCTTGCACCGGATACCGGCGTTGTGAAGCGTTCCGCCGTGGCTCCGGAAATGATGGTACACGAGGGTCCCGCAAGAGTGTTTGATTCCGAAGATGACGCCATTCTTGCCATCAAGGGCGGAAAGATTCATGATGGAGACGTGGTCGTGATTCGCTATGAAGGACCGAAGGGCGGTCCCGGTATGCGGGAGATGTTAAACCCGACTTCCGCTATCATGGGGATGGGACTCGGCAGTACGGTTGCCCTCATTACGGACGGTCGTTTTTCCGGTGCTTCCAGAGGAGCTTCCATCGGACATGTTTCTCCGGAAGCGGCAGTAGGCGGCCCGATTGCCCTCGTGGAGGAAGGCGACATCATTTCCATCGATATTCCGAAGAACAAGCTCGAAATGAAGGTTTCCGATGAGGAAATCGAGAGAAGGCGGAAGAATTGGAAGCCAAGAAAACCGAAGGTTACGGAAGGCTACCTTCTCCGCTATCAGGCACTGGTTACCAGCGGAAACCGTGGGGCTATTCTGGAATTGCCGAAGGACTGGAGATAAGACTTGCATATTTAAAGAAATCATGTACACTGAAAGAGGTATTTAGGAGATACCTCTTTTTGTTTATTTATCATGAGTATCGCATAGAACTGTGTGGCTTCTCATGGATAGATAGCGGGTACCGTGCGTAGGACGTTCGGTATCTTGTAGAGATTACCTTGTATAGAGATTACTGGGGAGAAGAGTAATTGCGAGAGATTAGGATGGGAAAAAGAGAAGGAAATCGCCTGCTCGGTCTGAGTCTTCTTTTAGCAGGAATTGTATTTCTGCTTATTTTTGTCGTACTTTCCCTTCGTGCCTGGAAGAATTATTTTCAGGTCAAACCGAAAGAATGGAACAGCATTACACGGAAAGAAAAGGATGTAGAGGAAAAGGAGAGTCTTGCTCATTTACCTGCAAAGAACATCCTTTTTTTAAGTTCTTATGATTCTTATGACCCGGTCTACCAGAAGCAGCTGGAAGGATTGGAAGATGTTTTTCAGGATACGAAAGTGCATCTGGACAGTCTGAATCTCCATCTTTACCAGAGCAAAGCGGCAGAAACAGAGGATGCGTTTCTTGCCATGATGCAAAGTTATCTCGCGAAAAAAGCTTTGCCCTATGACGGCATTTTGCTCGGAGACGACCGGAGTCTCGAACTTGCCATGCAGTTTAAAGACAGTCTGTTTCCGGATATTCCCATGATTTTCTTCTCCGTCCATAATATGGTTCTCGCGAAAAGCGCGGAACAGAACAGCCTGGTTAGCGGTTTTTACTGCCTGCCGAATCTAGAAGACACGGTAGTTGCCGCAACGAAGTTACAGGATAAAGCAAAATCCATTATCGCGATCTATGACGGCAGTTATTTTGGGACGGCGGCAAGAGATGATTTTCAAAGTGTGCAGAGAAATTTTCCCGATTATCGTTTTGCCGGAATTGACCTTTCCCAGCTTGATAAAGAACAATTCTTACAGTCTCTAAAGGACATCGGGAAGGAAAGCATCCTTATCTATATGAATGCTTCGGAGGACAAAGACGGGAATATTTATCCGAAAGAGCAGATGGAGAAACTGATTCTCAAAGAGGTGAACACGCCGGTTTACGGCTACTTTATGGATGAAAACTATCCCGGATTTATCGGCGGACGCGTCTTTGATTATCGGAGTATGGCGGAAGAAGCCGCAAGACTCTTGGGTAGTGTGCTTTCCGGAAAGGGGGAGATTTCGAAAGAGCCGATGAAGGAAGACAGCCATTCCGAGCTCCTCTTCAGTAAGCGTATTCTTTCCGCCTATCATTTGTCTCTGAAAAGGTTACCAAAGGATGTGGTACTGGATGACGGCATCTCGGATTTATGGACGGAATACCGGGAGATTATCCTGATTGTGCTCCTTCCTTTTTGGGTTTTATTTTTATTTTCTCTTGCCTTTCTGTTCAGTCGGATGCGCAGCAAGAAATTGTTCCGTATTCTGGAAGAGGAAAACGATCATCTAGCGGTAGAGCAGGATCAGCTATCTCATCGATTACGCTATGACTATCTGACAGAACTTCTGAATCGCCAGACTGCTCTTTCCAGTATGGAAGAGCTTTTAAAAGGGCATACCGACTTCAGCTGTGTTCTGGTGGACATCGATAACCTGAAGGAATTGAATGAACTGCGCGGGTATGAGACGGGAGACCTGTATTTGTCCGCCGTGGCAAATCGTTTGAAGCTGATGGAGAAAGAGTATGGTGCCGTGGCATCCCGTTATGGGGGAGATGAGTTCCTAATCATTTTTCCCGGTGCAATTTTGCAGAGTAACTCCCTGGAAGTAGGAGAGATACAGTCTGCTTTTTACCGCTCCATTACCGTGTCCGAAGAAACGGTCTATATGAAGGCTTCCGGGGGAATTGCTTATTCTCACGGAAATGAAAATCCGAAAGAGGTGGTTTTGTCAGCAGGGATTGCCTTAGCGGCAGCGAAGAGCAAAGGAAAAAATCATTTCGTTTTCTATACGGATGAACTGCGGTATAAGAAAGAGAAGATTAATCAGATTTTAAATATTGTAGAGAAAGCCATTCAGGAAAATGCGTTCTACATGGTGTATCAACCGCAGGTGGAGTGTAAGAGCAGGAAGATCGTGGGCTTTGAATCTCTTCTTCGGATTCGGAACGAAGTTTGCTCACCGGATCAGTTTATTCCGGTTGCAGAGCAATATGGCTATATTACGAAGCTTGGAAAAATTGCCGTGGAGCAGGTCGTCAGACAGTTGGCAAGATGGAAGGATGAAGGCAGGGATCTTTGTCCGATATCCATTAACTTCAGCAGTTATCAGATCTACGATGATGATTTTGTCGGCTTTCTTCTATATCAGTTAGAACGCTACGGGATTCCTACGCGCTATGTGGTTCTGGAGATTACGGAAAGTATTCTCTTTGAAGAATCCAAACAGACGAAGGCGGTTTTTCGCAGACTCGTGGATGCGGGCATTGAACTGCATCTGGATGATTTCGGTACCGGATACAGCAGTTTTGCTTATCTTCCCTACATTCCGTTAAATACGGTCAAGATGGATAAGTCCATCGTGGATCATTTCCTGTCTACGAACGGCGATGTTGTTCGAAACCTCATCAGTATTGTGCATGATCTCGGGATGGTGGTCATTGTGGAAGGAGTAGAGGAAGAATGGCAGTATGAGAAGCTGAACGAATATGGCTGTGACATCATTCAGGGCTATCTTTTCGGCGGTCCGGTTTTGGCAACGGAAATCAATTAACCTAGAAAAATCTATTTTTTCCGGAAAAATAAGGAACAGTCTATACAAAGTGATTGTGTTTTTTTGTATTTTTCGGAAAATATTTATGCAAAAAGCTTTATTTTATAGAGGAATTCGCTCTTTCTTGAATTATTATTAAATCGTGATAGACTGTATAAGCGAAAACTTAATGATTAAGTTTTTTGAAATGGAGAAGAAGAGAGAAGTGTAGGCTTGGTTTGCACTCTTTTGGAAGGGTGCAAGAAGGAGTAAAAAGATGAAGCGAAAAAGAAAATTGCTGGCGATCTTGATGGCCGTAGCAATGGCTTGGCAGGGTTTGTCTCTGGCACAGGCGGAAGAGCTGGGAACTTCCGGCACTGCATCGGAAAGTACGATTACCACCCCTTCTGCAAGCTTCGGCGTTCCTTCTGAAGAGGATATTCGTGCCGCGCAGGCGAAGAGTGAAGAAGAGAAAGTACAAGCAGCCGGTGCAATGCAGACGATGGCATTGACTAGCGAAAGCGGGGCGGCTACTGCCGAGAACAGTAAGTCGATTGCTGTGAATATTACGGATGCTTCCTATACGGACAGTAAGGGAAATGCCTATAACGGTTCTTCTGTCAGCAATCATACGAATCTGGGAATTAAGGTAGCGTATTCCATTCTGAACGGACAGAATCCGAAGAGCGGAGATACTACGACGATTCAGTTACCGGATTCCTTTACCGGATTAAAGTCGGAAGATTTTCCGATTAAAAGCGGAAATGATTTAGTGGCATCCGCACACTATGATCTGGCAACGAATACCGTGACACTGACCTATAGCTCTTTTGTGGAGACGAAGAGTGATATCAAGGTAAATTTCTCCATTTCCGTACAGGTCAATGCCTCGAAAGAACCGGCGGCAAAGGATATTAGCGGAAGTCTTACCGTGAATCAGAGCAATACTTTCACGATTGCAGGGAAAGTTCATTACACCGGTATCGAGAAGGACAGTGATTTTAAGCTTGTAAAAGATGCCAATCAGACCCTGTCCGAGACTACTGATCCCCAGACCGGAAACAAGATTAAGCTGGTTCGCTATCGTATCCTGATCAATTTGGGAGAGGCGAGGAACAATATCACCTTAAAGGATGCTTTGGGAGAGGGCTCTTTTTCCTACTATGTAGATGATACGCATCCGGTATCCATTCGAAAGGGAAAATGGCAGAGAGGACATTTTGAAGGGACAAAGTGGAATCCGGATCCTGTTAACGGAAAACACTGGGATCTTCGGAATGATACTTTTACAGACGGTGCACCGAACATCCATGCCATTGAGAAAGAATTTAAGCAGAATGCACCGGGGAAGAAGAACTTCCTCTTGCATCTTGGAAATGCAACTGCGGATCAGGGTTATGAGATCTTCTATTATGTAAAGTTTGATGGTGTACCCAAAGCAAATTTTGACTATAAAAATGATATTGAAGTGGACTCCGATGGTGCGGGCGGTTCTCCGATAAAGGCGAAGTACGACTTCTTCGTACAGAACGCCGGCGGTTCCGGTAGTGGAGACAACTACAGCATCAATATTAAGAAGACGGATGAAGACGGCGCTGTTTTAAAAGGCGCAAAGTTTGCCGTTGCGAACAGTCAGAATATTCAGGTCGGAACGGTAAGCACCGATGAAAACGGAGAGGCAGTTCTTAGCGACCTTCTGAAAGACACGTATACCGTACAGGAAATTGCCGCGCCGCAAGGGTATCTCCTTTCCAAGGAGAAGTACAGCATCACTGCGGACAGCTTTGATGCGAACAAGGTTGCCGTATTGAAGGTGACGAATGTAAAGGCCGGACAGAAGAGAAGCATAAGCGTTACGAAAAAGTGGGTTGATGCGGGAAATAAAGCGCAGAAGAGACCGAATAAGGTAACGGTTGAACTGCTTCGAAACGGACAGGGAAGCGGGACAACGATGGATCTCAGCCAGGATAACAGCTGGAAGGTCGTTTTCCAGGATTTACCGAAGTATGATGAGGACGGAAAGCTCTACAACTACAGTATTCGGGAGAATGCGGTAAGCGGCTATAGCCCGGCTATTTCCGGTACACAGAGCTTAGGATTTACTTTAACCAATACGATTGATAATAAAATTTCCATTCCGGTAACGAAGGTTTGGAACGGAAAAGGAGATCATCCGGCATCCGTAACCGTACGACTCGTTGCAGACGGGAAGGTCATTGCAACGCAGGTTCTTTCCGCACAGAACAACTGGCAGTATACGTTTACCAACCTGGAGAAAACGAAGGGCGGACAAACGATTCAGTATAAGGTGACGGAGGATGCGGTTCCCGGCTACAGTTCCGGTACTTCCGGTGATGCCGCTACCGGGTATGTCAATATCTTTACCAACACGAAGTTGAAGCCGAATGATCCGAGTAACGGCGGAAGCAATGGCGGAAATGGGGGAGGAAACGGCGGATCGAAACCCAATGTAAAAAATACGAAGAACCCATCCGCTGTACTGGGTGAAAACCGTGATGCTTCTAAACCGACCGCAGATGGAAAGACGGCATTGAAGGGTGAATTAAAGGGAGAAGGAAGAGCGAAGGATGGCAGCGTGCTGGATGCTTCGAGAAAGACGAAGACAGGAGACCAGAGTCGATCCATGACATACCTCTTCCTTTTCGGAGGCTCCGCAGTCTTACTTCTTGCCGTGCTTTATACGGAGAAGAGAAAAAAGACGAAGTAAGCCTGATGGCAGAGGATAGATTCTCCTCCGGTAAAAAAGAATATTGATGTAAAGCTTTAGAAAAAAGAGCAGAGAGAAAAGTCTCTGCTCTTTTTATTCATAACGAGATATCGTGTGCTTTGCGCGCGATATCTCGTTTTTAACAGGTGGCGCAGGGGAAGCATGAGACATCTTGTTGAATCTTTTATCGTATCTTTTTATAGAAAGAATCCGATATTTAGAATGCCAATTAGACAAGCTCTCTATACGAGGCATAGAATAGGGAAGGTTTGAAAAAGAGAAGGGCAAGGCGGTGAAAGATGAAAGCGGAAAGTTTGGAAAAAGAGGAAAAGAGGAGAGCGGAGAACCCGCCCCGGAGAGGAAAGGGGAGAGAACTTGCTATTGCTCTGTCTCCGTTCTTCTTCGGTATTTTGGCCGTTCTGGAGTATTTTTATGTGCCGAATCATGAAGGATTTTCCGCAAGCTATGTATATGCCGCATTTCTTGCCCTTCTGCTTCTTGGAAACCTTCTCTCCATTTGTCTTTCTTTTCGGAGTGCGAAGGCTAGGAAAAACTATCTGTATCATACGCCGTTTCGTGCGTTGGTATTTTTCCTTCTTCTTTCGTATGACCTTCTGACCCTGAAGAGCAATATCCTGATTATGCCTTATTTTCCCAGTATTGATCAGGTCCTCTCCGCCATGCTGAAGGACCGTGTCTATCTCTTACAGTGTACAGGCAGCTCTTTATTTTTACTTTTTTCAGGCTATTTCCTGGGCGTGCTGGTGGGGCTCTTGACCGGCATTGCCTGTGGCTATAACAAGAAAGCAGAGTACTGGATTGCGCCGTTTCTGAAACTCCTCGGGGCGATTCCCAGTACAACCTGGATTCCGATTGTCATGGTACTCGCGACCTCTTTATTTCGAGGAAGCGTTTTCATCATTGCCCTCGGCGTCTGGTTCTCCGTTACGCTTTCAACGATTAGCGGAATCCATAATATCGATAAAGCCTATTATGAAGCGGCAAAGACACTGGGAGCGAAGGAGCGGGATCTGGTTCTTCGAATTGCCATCCCGTCTGCCCTTCCGAGTATTTTTCAGGGTTTGGTGCAGGCGATGAGTTCTGCCTGTATGGCACTGATGATTGCGGAGATGATTGGGGTAGAGTCGGGACTCGGCTGGTATATCACCTGGCAGAAGAGTTGGGCAGAGTATGGGAAGATGTATGGTGCAATTATTCTGATTTGTGTGATTTTCGTCTCCGTCAATTTTATTTTGAATCAGATAAAGAGCCGCGTTCTTCGTTGGCAGGAAGGACTCGTTAAATAGAAGGCGGGACGAGAACGATAGAAGGCGGGACGAGAACGAAAAAGGGAAGACGGGATAAGTTAGGGGGCGCATTTTGGCTTTAGTGTTAGAAAATGTATCAAAAAGTTTCTCCAGAAAAGAGAAGGAAGTGACCTTTGCTCTTTCGCCGGTCAATCTTACCGTGGAAGAGGGCGAGTTTATCTCGATTGTGGGACCGAGCGGTTGCGGAAAGTCCACTCTGCTCCGCCTTGTAGCCGGTCTCCTTACGCCGACTTCCGGAAAACTTTCTCTGGACGGAGAGGAAATTATGGGAACGGATGCGAAAAGAGGGATGGCCTTTCAGAAGCCGACTCTTTTTCCCTGGCTTACGGTAGAGGAAAATATTGCTTTCGGTCCCAAAGTGCGAAAGGAGAACAAAAAAGAAGAGATAGAAAGAATGCTTGCACTTACCCATCTTTCCGATTTTCGCTCCGCTTATCCTCATGAGCTTTCCGGCGGAATGGCACAGAGAGTGGCGCTTGTTCGAACCATGATCAATGAGCCGGAAGTTTTTCTTCTGGATGAACCGCTCGGGGCACTGGATGCCTTTACGAGGATGAAGATGCAGGATGAGCTTCTCCTTTTGTGGAAGGAGAAGAAGAATATGATGCTGATGGTCACCCATGATGTGGATGAAGCAATTTATATGGGAACGAGAGTGCTTGTGATGGCGAAAGCGGGAGGCAGTGTCCTTCGGGATATCCCGATAGATTTGGCTTATAAAAGAAAACGATTGGATCCAAAATTTCTTTCTTACCGGGAAGAAATTATGCGTCTCCTCGGCGTCGATGCAGAGGAATAGAAGAATATAAGGAGGCAGAATGAAAAGAAACTGGATGAAGAGCAGCTTAGCCCTTTCTCTTCTTGCAGCCCTTTCCCTTACGGCTTGTCAAAGCCAGGTCGGAAAGACGGAAAGTAAGACGGAGAGCGCGGTAGAGAAGGAGAGCGGTACAAAAGCGGAAACGAAAGCGGATGCGGACGGAAAGGGAGAAAACACGGAAACGAAGATAGAGGGGAGCGATACCAGGAGAGAGGAAATTAAAGGGGGCTTCTCCGACCGCGCGGAAGCCAAGGATATTGTGTATCACCCGATCAAGTTGAGTCCGGAAAAAGAGGAAGCTTGGAAGAAAGAACCTGCATACGGGAAAACGATTGAAATCGGATACAATGGCGGTCTCTGTACGGGAACCTTCGGTGCTGCACAGGAAGAAGGCTTCTATAAGGCGGAGGGACTAAGCACGAATATCGTGGAGATGACGGAGGCCAAGGATGCCGTAGCAACCGGAAAAGCGGATATTGCGGCAGATCACCTTGCTTCTGTATTCGTTCCCGCTGTAAACGGGCTGAATCTGGTATTTACCGGAGGAGCCCACAGCGGCTGCAAGAGTCTTTATGTTTTGAAAGATTCGGATATCCAAAGTACAGCGGATTTGAAAGGAAAGACCGTGTCATTAAGTGACGGCATCGGCAATTCCGACCACAACATCGCCCTTCGTTTTTTCAATAATGACGGTATTAAACCGGAAGAAGTAAAGTACAAGGTCGTAGCCAATGACGCTGTGATTGCCGCTTTGCAGAACAAGGAAGTACAGGGTGCGATGCTTTCCGATATGTTTGCCAGAAAGTTTGTAGACGAAGGGCTGATTCGCCCTATTCGCTCTCTTACCACGGACGAGGACTTTAAGGTTGAGCCCTGCTGTGTACAGATTATGAACGGGGATTTCGCCAAGGAGAATCCGATTACGGCAGAGAAGCTGGAGAATGCGGCAAAGGAATGCAGCCATTGGATTGAAAAGAACAAAGAGACCTATGTGGATCTTCTCTTGGAAAAGAACTGGGCAAGCGGAGACAAAGACAAGGTTCTGGATTTTGCCAATTCTCTGAACTTCGGCATTACGGATTGGCAGACCGAAGCGGCAATGGAGAAAGTAATCAAAGATTATCAGTCCTTCGGCATCTTGGATAAAAACTTAAAGCAGGACGATATTATGAAGAAGTATTGGAAACCGATGCAGTATGCAAATGAAGGCTGTTGCGGAGGCTAGAGCAGTCTTCCCCTTTTCCCTGAGAAAATGCTACTCTAATTCTATTCCAGACGGATTAGAGTGAAGAGGGTAAGGAGAAAGAGTGAATCAGATTCTTTTGCTGGCCGGGATTGTGATTATTCTCAGTGTATTTCTGCATAAGCTTTCGACGAAGATAGGAATGCCGGTTTTGCTGGCATTTCTGCTTCTCGGTATGCTGTTCGGTGTAGACGGTATTTTTAAAATTCACTTTGAAAATTTTGCCCTTTCCGAAGCGCTTTGCAGCTTCGGATTACTCTTTATCATGTTTTCGGGAGGATTTGGAACATCCTGGAAGGAAGCTCGTTATGTGGCAAAGGAAGCCATTCTTTTGTCAAGCTTCGGGGGTGTTTTGACCTCCCTTTTTGTTGCTTTTTTTGTCAGTAAGGTCTTTGCCGTGGATTTTTCCTGGGGGCTTCTCTCCACACCTTCCCGCTTAGGCAGTGTTATGCTTGAGGCAGCCGGTATTTTCCTTTTCCCGACTTTTCTCGCAAGACTTCTGGTTGTCTTTTTCCTGATGCATTTCTTCCCGGCGTCCAGAAATAAGAAGCTTTTGTTGTCTTTCGCAGGACTTCGCGGGGCGGCTTCGATTGTCTTTGCCATCCTCGCGGTGGGGAAGGGTACAATTGGGTAGGGGAGAAGATTAAAGATATCGTTATGCCGCCGGAGACGATGGTGGTTCTCTTGGAAAGAGAGGGGACGAAAGAGATTCCAAACGGGGAAACCCGGATGGACAGGAATCTAAGGGGAAGAAGAGAGAAGCGCGGCATGAAGGTTTTTCAGGGCGAGGATCTCTTCTTTTGTTAGTTTCCGGTACGTACCTGCTTTAAGGGAGCTGTCCAGTGTGATGGGACCCATTTCGATCCGCTTTAAGCGCTTGACGATGTACTCCGGAGAGAGGGCTAAAAACATTTTCTTGATTTGATGGAACTTTCCCTCTGTTATGGTGATTTCTATGACGCTTTTCTCCTCTTCGGCATGGAGAATCCGGACATCAGCCGGAGCAGAACACAAGTCTTTATCGTATTGGATTCCTTTCCAAAGTGGAGCGATGTCCGTATCCTTAAGCTTTTCGGCTATTTCTACGAGATATTTTTTCGGAACATGCTTCTTCGGAGAGAGCAACTGATGCGCAAGTAGCCCGTCATTCATCAGGAGAAGGAGTCCCTCACTGTCCTTATCGAGTCTTCCGACCGGAAAGAGGTCTTTCCGGTGCGGTTCCGTAATCAGGTCCAGCACGGTTTTCTGTTTTCGGTCTTCGGTAGAAGAGAGCACACCGACCGGTTTATGCATCATGTAATAGGAAAATGCCTCATATTCTACGCTTTCTCCCTTGTAGAGGATATGGTCGCCTTCTTCTACGGAAAAGTGCGCATCGCGAACGATGCTGCCGTTTACTTTCACAAGCTCTTTTCTTATCTCCTTCTTGATATCGGAACGGCTTGCCAGCCCCATATCCGACAAGTATTTGTCCAGACGCATTTTTTCTCTACTTTCTTTTTTCTAATGAGTTTTGTCGTTTTCTAATGCATTTTGTTCGTTTTCCAATGCGCTTCTATTCGTTGTCCGCGAGTTTCCTCCGAACGGGGATGCCGTTCACTTCCAGATTATCGGAGACGGGAAGAAGAAGGTATTCTTTTCCGTCGATAATGCGGCTTTCCAGTATGGCGGAAACTTCATTTTTAATCTTGAGTTGCAGGTTGTCGGATTGTACTTGCAGGGTATTCTCTACAAGATTTTCCGTGTAAAATACGGAATCATTCTCACCCAAAGCTTCGTCATACAGGGCGGAAAAGTTTGCGAGTCCCTCTTCTCCTGCACCGGCGTCCTCTAAAAGTTTTTTTACGGTAGACTTGGAAAGGATTTGCTCTTTTTCTTCTTCCTTTCCCTGCTCTTTCAATTCCTGCAAATTTTCCTGCAATGCCCGGATATTTTCAAAAGTACAGTCCTTCTTTAAAACATCCTGCACCAGAGCGGAAAATTGCTGCTTTTGTTCTTTCTCTCCGAAGGGGAGAGAGATGCCGAAGAGAGTTTCACTGAGTTTGTCCAGTTCGCTCTCTCTCTTTTTTGTCCGGTACAAAAGAGAATGGATATCGGACGCCCGCTCATGGAAAGCGGGGTAGAGGAAGGATATCTCCGGTTTCTGCACAACAAAGTCTTCGGAACGGGCGATAAAGCTGTCTTTCTCCTTATCAAAACAGAGGCCCTCTTTCAAGAGTGTAACCGGGCAGAGAAGGAAAAGGGTAAATTGATACACCGTGTCCGAGGCATCTTCCAGCGTTAAGTTATCCGTGGTTTTCTTGGGTACATCGTAGACGCCGTGTGCAAGAATCAGGAGTTTTTTCCCGGGGACAGGATAATTTTCCCGGATTTCCCGGAAGAAGTTTTCCACCAGGGGATCTTCTTTTAAGGCGGATTCATTTAAACGGTAGAGACTTTCCTGTTTTCCGCCGGTCTCTTCTTCGGCAAGAGGAAATTCTAGGGTGTAGAGTTCTCTTCCGAATTTGCCGGAAAGAGCGCGCTTGAAAAGTTCACAATATTTGAAAGTTTCCTCCTCATCCAGGGAGAAGAAAGAATCGGAGAAGCGGGAAAGAATCTCCCCCTCTTCACTGATAAAGCAGGTTCGAAGCCGGTCAATCCGACAGTCGTCTTTCTTAAAGCATTTTTTAATCTCGTTGATTCCTTTTTTATCCATTCTGCGCTTTTCCTTTCTCCTCGATAACGATGATTTTGCCCTACAATATACCATAGCTTTTCCTTGAACGCCTCTCTTTTTCGGTTTTAAAAAAATTATAAAACAGAACAAAAAAAGATATTTTTAAAAATATTTTCAAAAGCACTTGACAGAAAGACGGAGATAGTGTTTGATGAAGGCGTAATTCGAACTAATTCCCACGAATAAATCACGAGAGAAAGTGTATCTAGGGTTCCGGTCAAGCTGGTCCGAGCGATACACATACTGCACGGCAGTATGACACCTTAGGGATAAAAGCCCCGGAGGCAGGTTTCACTTGAAGCCTGCTTCCGAGGCTTCATTTATTTCTTGGAGAACCATTTCAGTGAGTTTAAGGAGGAAATTATGCAGAAGATTTACACCGGAAAAACGAAAGATGTTTTTAAACTGGAAGACGGCAATCTGGTTTTAAAGTTTAAAGACGATGTCACCGGAGAGAACGGCGTTTTTGATCCGGGAGCAAATGCCGTTGCGCTGACCATTGAGGGCGTTGGAAAAGAAGATTTGAGATGCAGCAGGTATTTCTTTGAGCTCTTAAGAAAGCACGGGATAAAGACCCATTATGTGGATTCGAACGTAGCGGAAAACACGATGACCGTACTGCCCTGTGAGGTCTTTGGAAAGGGGTTGGAAGTCATTGCCCGCTTTATTGCAACCGGGTCTTTCATTCGCCGGTACGGGGCATACATAGAGGACAAAACGGTGCTTCCCGAGACTTTCGTAGAAGTGACTCTGAAGGACGATCAAAGAAATGACCCGCCGATTTCTAAGGATGCTCTCGCGATACTCGGGATTCTGACGAAGGACGAGTACAAAGAGCTGAAAGAAAAGACCAAAGAGATTACCGGAATCATCAAAGAGGAATTGGCGAGGAAGGGCCTGACCCTCTATGATATCAAGTTGGAATTCGGAAGGCACAACGGGGAAGTTATTCTGATCGATGAACTATCCGGCGGAAATATGCGTGTTTTTGACGGAGACCGTTATGTAGAACCCTTAAAGTTATATTCGTATTTGGAAAAAGGAACTGTATAAAAGAGGAAATGAAGGAACAGTGTTCCCCTGTACAGGTTCATATCGGGAGTCTTTCCCGAGAAGGCCTGTACAGAGACCTGTCCGAACTCTATTTTTACAGTTCTTTTCTTGTTATGCCGTTTTGAAAGGAGAAATATGAAAGTAGCTTTGATTATGGGAAGTATATCTGATGAAGAAATCGTAAAAAAGTCTGCCGCTGTTTTGAAGGATTTTTCCGTGGACTACGAGTGCCGTGTGATTTCTGCCCATCGTTCTTTGGGGCTTGTACTGGATTACGTGGAAAGTATGGAGCAGCAGAAAATCGATCTGATTATTGCCTTTGCCGGAAAGGCGGCACACCTTGCCGGCGTGCTTGCGGGCTTAACGATAAAACCGGTGATTGGCGTGCCGGTGCAGTCCTCCTGTCTGGACGGCATGGACAGCCTGCTCAGTACGGTGCAGATGCCGAAAGGGGTTCCCGTAGCGACAGTGGCTATCAACGGAGCAGAGAATGCAGCCATTCTTGCTATAGAGATGCTGGCTCTGTCCAATCCGGATTTAAGAGAGAAACTCAGACAGTACAAGGAAGAAATGAAACGATCCGTTCAGGAGATGAATGAACGGGTTTCTCTCTAGGAGGTGCGGTGTGAGCGGACTATGCGGCATTTTTTCTTTCGATAAAAAAAACGATATTACCGATCTCCTGGAGGTGGGGCTCTATGCCTTACAGCACAGGGGACAGGAAGGCTTCGGCATTACCACCATGGAGGGACAGAGAGTCTGTGAATTAAAGCGGAAGGGATTGGTTTCGGAGGTATTGAATCAACAGATTATCGAAGATATCAACGGGTCTTCCGGCATCGGTTTTGTGAAGTATCTCTTTTCCCACAATACCAAATATGAGCCGATGATGCCCTTTGTGTATCAGACAGACCATGGCAACTCCATGATTGCCCTGGACGGCACAATCTTAAACCGGAATTTTAATTTCTGTGAGCTTGTGAATAAAATCAACGGTCCCCTGGAAAGCTTTCAGGACTATATGGAAAGCCTAAAGGGGACCTATAACTTGATTTACATTGATGAAGGGAAAATGCTGATTGCCAGAGATCCATATGGTATCAAACCGATGTGTTTCGGGAAGCTGAAGGATACCTTCATTGCCGTTTCCGAAAGCTGTGCCTTGGATGCGATGAATGGGGAGTTTTTGCAGGATGTAGAACCGGGAACAATCATTCTTGTAGAAAATGGGGATTATTCTGTTCATCATTTTTCTAAAAGGCCCCATCATCTTTGCCTCTTTGAGATGATTTATATTGCCCGTCCCGACTCCGTACTTGACGGAGTGAGCGTTTATCAGGCGCGCTATAAGACGGGAGAGCGGCTCTATCAGGAGTGTCCCACAGAGGCGGATATCGTTATCGGCTCCCCGGATTCCGGTTTGATTGCCGCGAAAGGCTATGCGAAGGCATCAGGCATTCCCTTTGTGGACGGCATTTTAAAGAATCGTTACATTCAAAGAACTTTTATCAAGCCGACGCAGGAAGAAAGAGTCAGCAGTGTCAAAATCAAGTTAAATGCAATTAAAGAAAACTTGCAGGATAAGCGGGTCATTCTGGTGGATGATTCCATTGTCCGCGGGACGACCATGAAGAGAATCATCAAGATCTTAAAGGATGCCGGGGCGAAAGAAGTCCATATTCGGATAGCCAGTCCCAAGGTGGTTTCCAACGATATCTATGCCATTGATATTCCGAAAAACGAGCAGCTGATCGGCTACAACAAAACGGTAGAAGAGGTTCGGGACTATATCGGCTGTGACAGTCTCTATTATCTGAGTCTGGAGGGTCTGGAAGATTGCTGCGGCAATAAGGGCTATTATGAAAAATATTTTACAGGAGTGGATATTTTCCAAGAGGAGGCGGTATGGCACTAAGCTATAAGGAGGCGGGAGTCGACAAAGAGCAGGGTTATAAAGAGGTGGGGTTGATTAAGAAGTTCATCAAAGAGACCTATACCTTCGGTGTGTTATCAGATTTGGGGGGCTTTTCGGGTCTGTTTTCCTTGGAACAGGAGAAGCTTTCCCATCCGGTTCTGGTGTCCGGTACAGACGGTGTCGGAACGAAAGTGGTACTCGCGCAGAAACTCGATAGACACAAGACCATCGGGATTGACTGTGTGGCAATGTGCGTGAACGATATCCTTTGTCAGGGAGCAAAACCCTTATTTTTCTTAGATTATATTGCCTGTGGAAAACTCCATGCAGAGAAGATGGCGGGGATTGTGGAAGGCGTTGCAGAAGGCTGTAAAAGAGCCGGTGCGGCTTTAATCGGAGGGGAAACGGCAGAGATGCCCGGAGTTTACCGGGAGGAGGACTATGACCTTGCCGGATTTGCTGTGGGAATTGTAGACCGGGAGAAGATTATTGACGGCAAGCAGAAAGTGAAGGAAGGGGATCTTATCCTGGCACTTCCCTCTTCCGGAATCCACAGCAACGGTTTTTCTCTGGTTCGGAAAATCATTTTTGACAAGATGCATTTTGACCTGGAAAAGGAGCAGATTTCCGGAAAAAGCCTGGCAGATATGCTACTTACGCCCACTCGTATCTATGTTCAGGAAGTGCTTCCGGTACTCAATGCAGTAGATGTACACGCCATGGCGCACATTACCGGAGGAGGACTTCCGGAGAATCTCCCCCGGGTTTTACCGGAAGGACTTTCTGTGCTTATTAACGAAAGCGCTTTGCCCCGCCTTCCTATTTTTAGCAAATTACAGGAGTGGGGAGAATTAAGTCGGGAGGAGATGTTCGGCACCTTCAATATGGGGGTAGGCTTCACCCTCTTTGTCAGGAAAGAGGAGGAGAAGAAAGTTTTATCCATGCTCCCGGACGCAGGGCGAATCGGTGAAGTGGTGAGGGGAGACGGAGAAGTGATCATTCGGTAGACGCCGGAGGGTTTCCGGCATTCTGCATAAGAGAAAAGGTGGAATATGGATAAACGTATTTTTGTACGAAAGAGAGAGCAGTACCGGCAGGAAGAGGAAAAACTGGTAGAGGAATTGTTCCGCAGCCTTTCTATCCCTGTGAAAAGCGCGGCCATTTATCAGATCTATGATGTGTATTCTATTGAAGAAGAAGTATTGAAACGGGCGGAGCAATCGGTGTTTTCCGAGGTGATGGTGAACGAAGTTTTCGAAGAGCTGCCCCTTCAGGAAGGCTTTTATTTTGCCTATGAAACCTTGCCGGCACAATTTGATCAGCGGGCAGACAGTGCGATGCAGTGTATTCGCCTCCTGGATGCGGAAAGTAAGGCATTTGTGCGCTCCGGAACCTTACTTGTGTTTGACCGTGCTCTTAGTCCTTCGGAATTGGAGAAGATTTCCCGGTATCTGGTGAACCCCATTGAGTCCCGGGAGAAGGATATGACCATCCTTTCCTTTTCTCCGGATGCAGAAAGAAAAGAAATGCGGGATATGAGCGGTTTCCGGAGGCTCAGCACAGAAGCGCTTGCTGCTTTAAAGACAGAGATGAATCTTTCCCTTCTGATGGAAGACCTCCTCTTTATTCAGGAGTTTTACAGGGGAGAAGAAAGAGACCCCAGTGAAACGGAGCTTTACGTCTTGGATTGCTACTGGAGCGACCATTGTCGGCATACGACCTTTGAAACGGTGCTGGATAAGATTTCCGTGGAGTCTAAGCATTTTCAGAAGGAAATGGAAGAGGCCATGCAGGAATACCTGAGCCTTCGAAAGGAGCTTGGGACGGAGAAACCGATTACTCTTATGGATATGGCGACCATTGTGGGTAAGTATCATCGAATCATTCTAAAGGATCAGACCGTGGAAGTCAGTTCCGAGAACAATGCCTGTTCTTTCTTTACGCATGATGGAAAGGAAGAGAAGTGGCTCATTCAGTTTAAAAATGAAACCCACAATCATCCGACGGAAATTGAGCCCTTTGGGGGAGCCAGTACCTGTATCGGCGGAGCGATTCGAGATCCCTTATCCGGAAGGAGCTTCGTTTATCAGGCGATGCGGATCAGCGGAGCGGGAAATGTCCTGGAAGGGCGGGAAAAGACTCTTCCCAACAAGCTTCTCCAGGCGGAGATTTCGAAGAAAGCCATGCAGGGCTATTCCTCTTACGGAAATCAAATCGGCCTAGCCACGAGTTTCGTCCGGGAATTGTACGATGATTCCTATGTAGCGAAACACATGGAGGTGGGTGCGGTAGTGGGGGCGAGTCTGGTTGAAAATGTGCGAAGAGAGCTTCCCACGCCGGGAGATATTGTGGTTTTAATCGGCGGTCGAACCGGTCGGGATGGCATCCAGGGTGCATCCGGCTCCAGTGTGGTGCATACCAGTGCCTCTCTTCACACCATGGCTTCCCAGGTACAGAAGGGAAATGCCCCGGAAGAGCGGAAGATACAAAGACTTTTCCGTCGTCCGGAAGTCTCCCGCCTGATTAAAAAATGTAATGATTTCGGTGCCGGCGGGGTTGCCGTTGCTATCGGAGAAATCAGTCCCGGAATGGAGATTCATCTGGACAAGGTGCTCCTCAAGTATCAGGGCTTAAATGCCACGGAAATTGCCATCAGTGAATCCCAGGAAAGAATGGCGGTGGTGGTTTCGAAAAAGGACTACCGGTCATTCGTAAAGGCCTGTGAAGAGGAAAATATCGAATATGCCCATGTTGCCACCGTAACCGATAAAAATCGACTGGAAATGTTTATGGGAAAGGAAAAGGTGGTGGACTTAAAGGCCTCTTTCCTGGAGACCTCCGGGGTACGGCAGCATAGAGAGGCTGTTTTAACGGATCACCCTGAGGAGAATCCATTCCTCCATCATGGCTTTCATAGAGACGGCGCTGTAAAAGAACTTTCGGAGAAAAATGTGGCATCTCAGAAGGGACTTGCTACGAACTTTGACAGCAGTATCGGGGCAACAACGGTGGTGATGCCCTTTACGGGAAAGGAAGAATTAACGCCGGTGCAGGCTTCCGTACAGGCGCTTCCCACTCTTGGATTTGATAGTGATGTGGCGACCGTTTTAACTTACGGCTTTATTCCGAAGATTTCCCACTATTCTCCCTTTTTATCCGCGCTTTATTCGGTTCTTCTCTCCGTGGCAAAGGTCTATGCGGTAGGAGGAGACAGAAAGACACTCTATCTTTCCTGTCAGGAGTACTTTGAGAAACTGGGAACAGATAGCAAGAATTGGGGCATGGCGACGGAAGCGTTGCTGGGCGCATTGCACGCCGAGAGAGCTTTGGGGATCTCCGCCATCGGGGGAAAGGACAGTATGTCCGGTACCTTTAATGATCTTCATGTGGTAGAAACCTTGATTTCCTTTGCCTGTAGTACGGTGAAAATAGAAGAGGTGCTTACACCGGAGTTGAAAAACTGCGGAAACACCCTTTATTTCCTGCCGGTCGTAAAGGACAAGAGAGGCTTTCCGAATTTAGCGGAGACGGTAGCGCAGTATGATCTCCTGCACCGCTATATTTCGGAGAAAAAGGTTTGTTCCGTCTATGTTTTGGAGGAAGGCTCCACCTTTTCCGCCCTTTACAAGATGGCAGTAGGAAATGATTTAGGTTTTCACGTTACGATGGAAGACCTTGCGGACTTTCAGCCGGGCTCCATGGTTATTGAAGCCGGTGTCGCTGACCTTCCTTTCCGTAAGATCGGAACGGTGGAAGAGGACATTCTTGCGAATGGTGAGCCATTGGATAAGGAGACTTTGCGGAGAGCCTATACCGGCACTTTTGAAAAGCTTTATCCGGAGTATGTGAATTTGGAGAAGGGAAATTGCGAGAACCTGTCTACAGAAACGGAAAGAGAGTTTTTCTCTCCGGAAAAGGTGGATCAGGTGAAAGTCCTGATTCCCGTCTTCCCGGGAACGAACTGCGAGTATGACAGCGCACGTGCCTTCCAAAAAGAGGGAGCAGAGGTGGAAACGGTCATTATTCGGAATAAAAGAGAGTATGATTTAAAGGAAAGCATGGAAGAGTTTGTGGAGAAGCTGGATAGCGTCCATATCCTGATGTTTGTGGGCGGCTTTTCCAGCGGAGATGAACCGGACGGCTCTGCCAAGTTTATTGTGAATTTCCTAAGAAATGAGAGAGTCAAAGAGGCGGTTCATCAGCATTTAAAGAAGAAGCGTCTTATCCTTGGAATCTGTAACGGGTTTCAAGCCCTCTTAAAATCCGGCTTGCTTCCCTATGGAGAGATTCGGGATTTAACCGAGGAGGATTTAACGCTGTACCATAATGATTGTATGCACCATGTATCCACTACCGCCTTTACCAGGGTGTCCAATACGAACAGTGCATGGACCCGGCATTTCCGCTTAGGAGAGATGCATGACGTGGTATTTTCCCATGGCGAAGGGAAGCTCATGGGAAAATCAATTGAGAAATGGAAGCATCTTGCGGCCTTCCAGTATGTGGACTTTGACGGAAATGCAAGCCTGAACGGAAAGTTTAACCCGAACGGATCTTTGTACGGTATCGAGGGCATGGTTTCGGAAGACGGCTTGATCCTCGGGAAAATGGGACACAGCGAACGCTATGGCGAGGGACTGTATCGGAATCGTCGAATTCCGAATCCCCAGAATCTGTTTTATAGCGGGGTACAGTATTTTAAGGGAGTAAAATGAAGAAAATAGCAGTGTTTATTTCGGGAGGAGGAACGGATCTACAGTCCCTTATCGATGCGGTGCATGAAAAGAGCGGCGTAATCCGCCTTGTGGTTTCCAGCCGGGGGGATGCCTATGGACTGGAAAGAGCGAAGAGGAAGGGGATAGAGACTATGGTGCTTCCGAAAGGGGACTATGACAGTGCGCTTTTGGAAGAGTTGAAAAAGAGAGAAGTGGAGTGGATTGTGCTCGCCGGCTTTTTGAAGATACTCACACCGGCGTTTATCCGCCATTTTCCCCGGCATATTGTAAATATTCATCCCTCTTTGATTCCTGCCTTCTCCGGACCCGGGTTTTACGGGATGCGGGTGCATGAGGCGGTGTATCGTGCCGGAGTGAAATGGAGCGGCGCGACGGTGCATTTTGTCAGTGAGGTAGTGGACGGCGGGACAATCCTACTACAGGAGGTGGTTCCCGTTTTGGAAGCAGACGGTCCGGAAGAGATTGCAAGAAAGGTCTTGGAACTGGAACATCGCATTCTACCGGCTGCTGTGAGAGCGTGTTTGGAAGATCGGGTGTTTTGGCAGGGAGAACGTGCCTTTATTCGGGAGGAAGTATGAAGACTGCATTAATCAGTGTTTTTGATAAGAACGGCATAGTGGAATTTTGTAAAGGCTTAAAGGATTTAGGCTTTCAGCTGATTTCCACGGGAGGAACTTATCAATTATTGAAAAAAGAAGTGGAAGTGAAAGAGGTTTCCGAACTGACCGGTTTTCCGGAAATCCTGGATGGGAGGGTGAAGACCCTGCATCCCCGTATTCATGCCGGAATCCTGTATCGAAGAGAGTGTGCATCGCATCAAAAAACCGTGGAAGAGTTGGGAATCGACTCCATTGACCTTGTGGTAAACAATCTTTATCCCTTTGAAAAGGTACTTAAGAAGGAAGGGGTAAGTGAGGAAGAACAGGTGGAAAACATCGATATCGGCGGACCTTCCATGATTCGCGCCGCGGCAAAGAATTTTCGGGATGTTCTTGTGGTGACCGATGCGGGAGATTATGAAGAGGTGCTTCTTCGCCTTCGAGAGGGAAGAAATGACCTCTCTTATCGGGAGCAAATGGCGGCGAAGGCCTTCCGTTATACCGCCTATTATGATGCTTTGATTGCAGAGTACTTTAATCATCGGCTTTCTGTATCCGCTCCGGAATACCTGAGCTTCTGCTATCGCCTCGGGACAAGTCTTCGCTATGGGGAGAATCCCCATCAGGTTGCCGCTTTCTACGAGAAGGTATATGAGGAAAATCCGGCAGAATGGAAGCAGCTCCACGGAAAGGAGCTGTCCTACAATAATTATACGGACATGTACAATGCGGTTCGCTTCGTAAAGGAATTTTCCGAGCCGGCAGTGGTGGGCACCAAGCATAACAATCCTGCCGGAATCGGAATCGGGGATACGATTGATGAAGCTTTCGATAAGGCCTATGCCTGTGATGCAACTTCTCTCTTCGGGGGGATTTTTGCCTTGAACCGACCGGTAACCAAGCATATCGCAGAGGTTTTGCATTCCTTTTTTATGGAAATCGTGATTGCACCGGAGTATGAGGAAGAGGCCCTTTCCATTCTGGAAGAGAAGAAAAATCTGCGTGTGATTGCGATGCCGAACTTGCCCACCTTCTCCCTTCCGAAGAAGACGGTGAAAGAAGTGCTGGGAGGCATTCTGGTACAGGACTATGACGATGCGAATCTTTCGGAAGAAATGGAAGTGGTCAGTGCGCGAAAGCCTGCAGAAGAGGAAATGCGGGATTTGCTTTTTGGCTTTAAGGCGGTAAAAATGGTCGCTTCCAATGGTGCGGTACTGGTAAAGGACGGCGCAACGCTCGGCATTGGGCAGGGAGAGGTACGACGCTCCTGGGCAGTAGAGGAAGCGCTTTCCCGTGCGGAAGGAAAGCTCTCCGGGTCAGTGCTTGCCTCCGACGGCTTCTTTTTTAACGATACGGTGGAATTGTTACAGAAAAACGGGATTCGTGCGGTGATCCAGCCGGGCGGCTCCGTGAAGGATCCGGAAGTGATTGCCCTCTGCGATCAGTACGGTATTGCTTTGGTGATGACGCATATTCGACATTTTAGACATTAAGAGAAGGGGGGCTGTACAATGCGTGTATTGGTTGTGGGAAATGGCGGTCGGGAGGATGCTTTTTGCAAAAAATTACAGGAAAGTCCGCTCTGTGAAAAGCTGTATTGCTGTCCGGGAAATGCGGGGACAGCCCGCTATGCAGAGAATCTTTCCCTAGGGAGTAACGAGGAAATCGTAAGATTTGCAAAGGAGCACGTGGATTTTGTACTTATCGGCCCGGAAAAGCCCTTGTGTGAGGGAATTGTAGATGAACTGGAAAAAGCAGGCATAAAAGCATTCGGCCCGAAAAAAAAGGCTGCGCAATTGGAGGGCAGCAAAGACTTTACGAAGCGCTTCTTGGAGAAATATGACTTACCCACTGCCCGGCACAAAACAGTATTTTCTTATGAAGAAGCGGTGGAGGCGTTGCAGGACTTTTCCTATCCCCTTGTGATTAAGGCGGACGGCCTCTGCGCCGGAAAGGGAGTCGGGATTTTTCAGGAGGAGGCGCAAGCAAAGCAGTATTTAGAGGATCTTTTTTTGAAAAAGATTTTCGGAGAAGCGAAGAAGGTGGTCATAGAGGAATTTCTGGATGGAAAAGAGGCATCCCTTCTTTGCGTGGTATCGGGAAATCAGCTATTTCCTTTGGAATCGGCGAGGGACTATAAACGGATTTATGACGGCGACCTGGGAGACAATACCGGCGGGGTAGGCTGTTATTCTCCAAACGAGTTGTTTAACACGGAATTAAAGGAGAAGATTGGAAAGGTTCTTAAGAAGATA
>ERZ772960.861-NODE-861-length-25278-cov-32.338620_pt1 | contig 25278 bp, 23 predicted proteins | sample MGYA00580678_ERZ772960 | MGnify/ENA primary metagenome ERZ772960 (study PRJEB29015, sample SAMEA2737930) | human oral metagenome | biome: human oral; feature: human-associated habitat; material: dental | place: China | collected 2059 ... | reverse complement strand
AATCAACAAAAGAATTTTTGATAATAAAACAATGAAATATCAGAATAAATAACTACATTTGCAGTTGTGCACTTTTGTTTGACAACGTACACAAGAATATGAGGTCTTTCCCCATAAACAAGATGTAGAATATATATCTGATTTCGATAAAGAAATAAAACGATTAAAAGGAGAAAAATAGTTTTATATAAAACACTTAGGTATCATTTAATGTATCACACTTTACTTTCTTCCAGAGTATTGCAGAAGAGAAATAAAAAATTACTACGAACATTTATAACAAAATAGGAATTGTATGAAAAAAACTGCCCTCACCTTTCTCATGTTAATATCATCTATCACTATGATAGCCCAAACTAAAAAATACTATTGCGAAGTCAAAGGTATTGAAAAAGAACTATCAGCTGGATTAAAAATTGTTTTTGATTTTGGAAACAATCCCGTGTACTCTGCATGGGGTGGACTCAAAAACAAACAAAAATTAGTTGATGAAAAAGGAGAAGAAATCCCATTTAACAGTATGGTTGATGCAGGTAATTATATGTCTAACAAAGGTTGGACTTTCGTTCAAGCATATACATCTATTTATGAGTCTAAATCTATAATTCATTGGATATTCTACAAGGAGGCAACAAGTCCAAAGGAAGCCGTTAAGGGAATAATGACTAAAGATGAATACAACAAAGCAAGTAAGATAGAAGAATAGAAAGTCGTAATAAAATTTTTATATCTTGATATTCATTATTTCGTTGATATCTGTAAGATAATTTGGAGTTCGTTGTTCACATTTGGTTGTCCACTTTTGGTTTTCCACACCTTCTACCCCCAGTAAAATGTTTTTTTTCCATAACGTTGGTTGATTTTATCTATCAGTTGCATTAAATGATGCCGTTCGGGACGATTAGGAATAGGGTCGAAAAGATATTGTGTAACAACTTTGTTAGAAGATATATCGCCAAGAATTACTCCCGACTTCTTATATTGTATACCTGGACGATAGAGTTCTTTAAGAATTGTAATGGCTGTATTGGTAATTTCAAGTGTATCGGCTGTTGCAATGGGCAATGTATGGGTAAGAATATTGTACGTTGTCAAACAAAAGTGCACAACTGCAAATGTAGTTATTTACTCTGATATTTCATTGTTTTATTATCAAAAATTCTTTTTTTGATTGAATTTTGCTTTATTATTTCTCTTATCTTTTTGATTTTCTCCCCTTGCCCTAAATATACGTCTCTAGGTGTAAGATTATCCAACGATTCATGAAACCTTCTCTCATTATAATATTTCACCCACCCATCGATAGCATTTTCCAATTCAGAGGGACAAAAATAATGATTTAGCTTAATTTCATTTTTCATCGATCTGTGATATCGTTCTATCTTTCCTTGCGTCTGCGGATGCAAGGGTTTGCCATGGATATGCTTGATATTATATTCCTTACAGAGATACTGTTTGAGAGAGGAAGCAATATAACATGGTCCATTATCTGATAACAGACAAGGAGGATTCTGGAATGTAACTCCTGCCTTCTCAATTGCTTTATCTATTGTTCTGGATACATCATCAGAAGTCATACTCGAACATAACTCCCAATGGATAATATACCTGCTGTAGTCATCAATTACAGTAGAGAGATAATACCAGCCCCAACCCTTGGGTCGCATCCTAAAAAGTGTGTAAATTCTTTCTTTTCTTTGTTTCTTATTCATTTATTTTTTTGTTTCCAGAATTTGCATTGATAATTTTTTCTTGAATATGTTGTTTTTGTTTCTTCCATGGCAACACTTGCTAGTAGGAAAAGTACCGACCTGTTTGATGGCATTGATGTTCTCGTTTTTATAGCTCTCTTATATTTTCTATTGAGTCTTTCAATCCAATTAGTCGTATATATACACCTTTGCACTTGCACCGGAAAGTCCATATATGTAAAGTAAGCGATGTTGCGGTCGGCTTTATACTTTTTCAATATTGGGTATTTCTTTTCCCATTTGGCTACAAAAGTAATAAATTGTTTATGCCCCGACAAGGATCCCATCTCTTTATTTTCTAAAGTAAATACCTCATTGAGTTCCTCAGCCATCTGTGGTTTATCTTTATGTGAGACACAATTTAGTATTTGTCGCTTGACGTGAGCTACGCAAAACTGATGAGATGCCTGTGGAAAAGCTGCACAAACAGCATTCTCTATTCCTTGAAGTGCATCAGATACTACTAAGTCTATTTGACTGACTCATCATTCTTTCAACGCTTCAAGCTCTTCCTTCCAGCATATATCTCCCTCACTAGGACAAAACCTTCGCTGCTGCTTGTGTAATTAGAAAGAAATTCCGAAATTTGTAATTGTGTAAGTTCTATTGTTTATTTATTTTGTTGTTTTCAAATGCAAAGAGAAGAAAAATATGGGCTTACACACTTTTTTAGACACTACCATAAATAGATAATTTGTATGCTATGTTTGCAGGTATTTGCAAATAAAATAGCTCTCTCAGAAATTAGGAAAACTCAGCCAGGCGGCAGTATCTTTTGTTTCAGATATCTGTCGCACTCGTTTCAGATATCTGTTTTTTCCAAATTAGACGTAACAACAAGTTTCAGCCTTTATTACGTGGGGATGTTGCAGCTGAAAGAGATTTATTGAGATGAAATTTATAAAAAAAAGGTGTAATGCTATGTGTATTGTGGTTTCTATTGTTTGGCTACAATGACTAAACATTGTGGGTAGCAAACTTATGAGGAACAATTATGGGAGGTTTGCTTTTTGATAAAGAATAGCCTATAGTATTCTTAAAAAGTTATAAGTCATTGTTTTAGAACGAAGATGGAGGAGGGTGAGAAACAGAAAAGGTGTCTACATATCGCATGCAGACACCTTTTAATATGTATGAAAAAATTAAAAGTTCGTTTTGAATGTTTTGTTTTTAACCGAAGTCGTCGAAGCGAATAGCGTCTTTCTCTACGCCAAGGCTGTCGAGATAGTCGGTAACAGTCTTAATAAGCATAGGAGGTCCGCATAGATAATACTCACAATCTTCTGGTGCTTCGTGGTTTTTCAGATAAGTGTCTCGTATGCAGTTCACTGCAAATCCCTGATAATACTTCACGCCTTCAGCATCGGCTACAGGGTCTGGCTGGTCGAGCGAGAGGTGCATGTGGAAGTTTGGATATTCTTTTTCGAGTTTCCAGAAGTCGTCAAGGAAGAATGCTTCGCTTAGCGAACGTGCTCCGTAGAAGAAGTGCATTTCTCTATCGCGAGTGTGCAATGTGCACAACATGTGCATAATTTGGCTACGCAACGGAGCCATACCTGCTCCACCACCAATCCATATCATTTCTTTTCCTGATGTGAAATTAGGTGCAAACTCTCCGTAGGGACCACTCATCATTACTTTATCGCCAGGTTTTAGGCTGAAGATGTATGATGAGCCAATGCCAGAAGGTACATTTTGGAATCCTACTTGTGGGCGTGGCAAGAATGGCGGAGTAGCAATACGCACGGTAAGCGTAATTATATCACCCTCTGCAGGGTAGTTCGCCATAGAGTAAGCACGCACTGTGTCGTCGGGGTTGGTAGCTTTTAGCGAGAACAAATTGAACTTTTCCCATGTTGGAAGATATTCTTTTCCAATGAGTTCTTTATCGAAGTCTTTGTTGTAGTCTATGCAATTGTACTTAGGAATGCGTATTTGTGCGTACGAACCTGGCACAAAGTCCATGTGTTCGCCTGGAGGTAATGCCACTTTAAACTCTTTAATGAACGACGATACATTAGAGTTTGAAATAACAGTACATTCCCATTCTTTAACGCCCAATACGGCTTCGGGTACTTTCATAGAGAGATTTCCTTTCACTTTAGCCTGACAGCCCAGACGCCAATGGTCTTTTATCTCTTTACGAGAAAAGTGTGGGCGTTCCGAATCGAGTATTTCTCCGCCTCCTTCCAGTACTTGGCACTTACACTGACCGCAGCTTCCTTTACCTCCACATGCTGAAGGCAGGTGCACTCCGTTTTCGTTTAGTGTAGCCAGAATGGTGCCACCTTGTTCCACTTCTAATTCTTTTTCACCATTAATGGTTATCTTAACCTTTCCGCTCGGGCTTAAATACTTCTTTGCAACAAGTAGAAGTACAACCAAAAAAAGTATTGTAACCAAGAAAACAGCAATGCTGTATAATATAAACTCTGCCATTTTTGTATTCTAAATTTTAAGTCCTGAGAAGCACATCATAGCCAAAGCCATAAGTCCCACGGTGATAAATGTAATGCCAAGTCCTTGCAAAGGTTTTGGAACATCAGAGTATTCCATTTTTTCGCGTATAGCTCCCATCAGCACAATTGCCAAACACCAGCCAATGCCAGAGCCGAGTCCGTAGATGAGGGCGTCCCAAACAGAGCCTATATATTGCGAGCTTGCAGGGTCGAGACCTATGCGTTGTTGCATAAAGAGGCTTGCTCCCATGATAGCACAATTCACTGCGATGAGTGGAAGGAATATTCCTAATGCTCCGTATAGTGATGGTGAGTATCGCTCTACAGCCATCTCTACTATCTGCACAATACCAGCAATAACGGCAATGAAGAGAATAAAGCTAAGATAAGAGAGGTCTACACCTTCTATTAGACAATCGGGTCCGAGCACTTTAGTCTGTAACAAATAGTTAACAGGCACTGTAACAGCTAACACGAAGGTTACGGCTGCACCCAATCCGAACGATGTTTTAACGTTTTTAGATACGGCTAAGAATGAACACATTCCCAAGAAGAATGCGAAAATCATATTGTCCACAAAGATGGACCTGAAGAATAAGCTAACTAAATGTTCCATAATTATTTTCCTTCTCCCTTATAGAAAAATGCTCGATGAGCCCATATTACACAACCAAGTAGTATCAACGCCATTGCAGGCATAGCCATCATACCGTTGTCTACATATCCCATATCGTAGAAACTTTGTGGAATTATCTTAAAACCAAGTAAGCTTCCACGTCCAAAGAATTCGCGGAAGGCTCCTACTAATATCAAAATGAGCGCATAGCCTAACCCATTTCCTATTCCATCGAGGAAGCTTGGCCAAGGCTTATTGGTCATAGCGAAAGCCTCTAAACGTCCCATCAAAATACAGTTTGTAATGATAAGGCCCACATAAACCGACAATTGCACGCTAACATCGTAGGCAAACGCCTTCAATATTTGGCTTACAACGGTTACCAAAGCAGCCACAACAACCAGCTGAACGATAATACGAATGCGGTTAGGAATGGTTTTTCTGATAATTGAAATAATCACATTCGAGAAGCCAGTAATAATGGTTACGGCTAATCCCATTACTATAGATGGCTTTAATTGAGAGGTTACAGCCAAAGCCGAACATATACCTAACACTTGAACAAGTATTGGGTTGTCGAGGTTTAATGGGTTTATAAAAACCTCTCTATTTTGTTTTGAGAACAAACTCATAATCTTTTTGTTTTATATTAATTTATTTCTCAATATTACTTTTCTGTAAGAAACTTAATGTATGGGGCAAGTCCACCTTTCTCGTTGTGGAACATTTCAGAAACGCCATTACTTGTTAAAGTAGCTCCAGTAACGGCATCTACCTGATTGTTTGGCTGTTCTACTTTCTTTGTTACACTAAAAATTATATGTTGTTTTTGTGCATCTAAGATGTTTTTACCCTTGAATTTATCTTGCCAAGCTTTGTTATCTTTTATTTCTGCGCCCAGTCCGGCAGTTTCACTTTCGTGGTTAAAGTACACACCGAATATGGTTGTTTTATCTCCATTCAGGGCTATAAATCCGTTAATAGGTCCCCATAGTCCGTTACCATATACTGGTATAACATACTTATCTTGTCCATCTACCTTACAACGGAATAGCGCCAGTTTACCTTCTTTAGCATCTTTGCTATTCAGTTTAAAGCCTGCATCTACACCGCCTTGTGTTCCTTGTTTCACTACTTTTCCATTTGCGTCTATAATATCGTCGGCAATAATAATTTGATGCCAAAGCTTTTGTGCTGTTTCATCAGACATATTACGGTCTTGATTTAGTGCAAACAGAATTTGTTTCTGGTGGTCTAAGCGCACATTAGCGTCTTGCTGTGGGCGTAATGCCTGAAAAACAAAAGCAAGCAAGAATGCTACGATAAGCACAAGAACAACAGAATAGATGATTGTATACGAATTGCTATTAGTCTTCATTTGGTATTCTCTCCTTACATTTTAGCACGTTTAGCACGCTTGTTTATATTAGATTGAACCACACAATAGTCTATTAGAGGAGCGCACATATTGCCAAAGAGTATGGCAAGCATCATTCCTTCTGGATAACCAGGGTTCAACACACGAATAATAACAGCCATAGCACCTATTAAGAAGCCATAAATCCATTTGCCTTGCTCTGTTCTTGCAGAGGTAACAGGGTCGGTTGCCATAAAGACTGCACCAAAACAGAAGCCTCCTAATACTATATGTTCGTACCATTGCAGTGGACTTGCTCCTGTTGAATGGAATATTAGTGCCATTACAATGCCACCAACAAACACGCTAAACATAGTTTTCCAACTTGCAATGTTCGTCCAAATCAATATAATAGCACCGATAGCGATGGCGATGACAGATGTTTCGCCCACCGAACCGGGTATTAATCCAAGCACCATATCGCATACTGAAGCATTTACAGAGGCACCTTGAGCAACCTCGCCCAATGGTGTTGCCATTGTAAATCCGTCAGGAAGCGTGTAGCCAAGCCCACAAATCTGATTAGTAGCTGCCCAAATCTTATCGCCAGTCATACTCCCTGGATAAGAGAAGAAGAGGAATGCACGTGCAGCAAGTGCCACATTAAAGATGTTCATACCTGTTCCACCAAATATTTCCTTTACGAATATCACAGCAAAAGCCACTGCTAAAGCCAACATCCAAAGGGGTAATGTTATGGGAACTATAAGTGGAATAAGAATACCACTTACCAAATAGCCTTCCTGAATCTCTTCGCTTTTCCACTGTGCCCAGGCAAATTCAATTCCCAGACCCACAATATAGGATACTAAAATTTTTGGTAACAGCATTAAAGCGCCATACAGAAACATTCCCATGCAGGTTGCTTCGCCTAGTTTGCCGGCAGCTAATGCATTTTGATAACCTATATTGTACATTCCAAACAGCATTGCAGGTATTAACGAAATAACCACAATACTCATTATTCTCTTAGAATCGATGGCATCATGAATAGATGTTCCGCTCTTTGATGTTTCGTTTGGAACATACAGAAAGGTGTCCATACCATCGTAGATACTCTTGAAAGCATGCCATTTTCCGCCTTCTTCGAATTGCGGACGCAGCTTATCAAGCCAATTTCTTAAGCTCATATTGTATCTCTTAAAGTTGTTAATTCTCTATTATAATATAAGGTGTATTTACGCATTCTCCTTTCGTAGTGTGTTCAAACCATTGCGCACAATTTGTTGTAATGGTTGTTTTGAACTATCAACGAACTCTGCCAAAGCAAAATCTTCAGGGCTTACTTCGTATATTCCCAGTTCTTCTTGCTTGTCTATGTTGCCTGTTATAATGGCTTTAACAAGATATTCGCCATATATATCCATTGGTAACACAGCGTCATACTCACCACTCATAATAATATTACGCTTTCCTCCCTTGATGCGCGCATCGAGGTCGTACTCTTTATTCTTGCCAAAGAGCCAGCTAAAATAGCTTCGAGATGTTGAGAACTGGTTGAAACGAGGCATTATCCAACCTGCAAATTCATTCACATTGTCGCCTTCTGGCATTGCCACAACCTCCGATGTGTGTGCTCCAAGAAAACTTTTATCGTCTGCAATAGTACCTGTTAGTGGGTTTCCGTTTAGAATACGCACATGTTCTGTGCCTGTTAGTCGTCCTGCAACAATATCTTTAATAGGTGTTCCCACTAATGCTTTCACGTAAGCTGGGTCTTTCACCTTGCTACCTGCTACGGCAACAACACGTGTTAGGTCTACTTTTCCTGTAAGAAATAGCTTTCCAAAGAATATAACAGCCGTTGGGTCTACCGTCCAAACCACCTCTCCTTTGTTTACTGGAGATAGATGATTTACCTGCACACCCACATTTCCTGCTGGGCATGGTCCATCAAATACAGTCAGTTCCACATTCTTTGCCTTTGTTAAAGCATCGCTGTTCTGCTGTATTCCAATGGATAAATAAACCTTTGCTATCTTAGAAAGTGCCGTTAATCCTACCTGAAAACTTTCTTCTTGTCCTTCTAATTCGTATTCAAAGTCGCCCGCTAACGGCTTATCTCTTAGCGCTGATACGAATATTGCCTTGGGTTTTGTGTCGGGAGTGGTAGACTCTGCGTAGGGCAATTGGTTGATATAACCAAACAAACCTGCCTCTAAAAGTGCATTTTTCACTGCTTCTCCATCGAGTGTTTGCACATCTTTTACGCCAAAATCAATAAATTCTTGCTCTCTATCGGGTTCTATACTTACATATAAAACCTTTCTGCGATCGCCTCTTTCCACCGATTTTACAATACCACTTACAGGAGAAGCAAAGCCTACTTCCTCCGAATTCTTATTCACAAAAAGCGTCTCCCCCGCTTTAACATGGTCGCCTGGCTTTACTTTTAGCCTCGGAATGATTCCTACGAAGTCGTCTGGTACAAGTCCATACACCGACGATAATTCTTGTGGCATAGTCGTTTCCTTAGCACGTCCTTTGAGTTTTATGTCTAACCCCTTATGCAACCTTATTTGTTTTGTCATAAATTTAAATAATGAAAACGTCACTAAATGAGTGTGCAAATATAGCTATTTTTAATCAGTTTAGAAAACTTTTCGCTTCATTAATTTCACTATGCAACAGAAAAATAGTAGTTTTGCACTCGCTTTGAAGATATTAAAGACTCTTATTCGTTGGGGTGTATGGACAGCCATAGGGCTATATTTGCTTATAATTATACTGTTACACCTTTCGTCTGTGCAACATTTCGTGGGTGCGCAGGTTGCTGGTGCACTTGAAAAAAAGTTAGGAACAAAGGTTAAAATAGAGCGTGTAGACTTGGGGTTTCTTAACCATTTCATTGTAGACGGACTTGTTATTAACGACCAAAGTGGTAAGCAAATGGCAAAAGCATCGCGTATTGCTGCCAAAATAGACATTCTTTCGCTTATCAATGGGGGGAAGGTGCGCATCTCGTCGGCACAGATTTTTGGACTGAATGCCCTACTCTACCAAACTTCTCCTACCGATAAACCTAACTTCCAATTCCTTATTGACTCGCTAAAATCGCGCGATACCACTCGCCATACTCCATTAGACCTTAATCTTCAAAGTCTTATTATACGGCACAGCAACGTGCGCTACGACCTTCTTTCGGCACCTAACACACCAAATAAACTAAACCTTAACCACCTGAATGTAACCGAAATATCGGGGCATATTGATATTGACACGCTTACAGATAGCCGTATTTGCACCCAAATACATAGTCTTTCGTTCAACGAAAAACAGGGTTTAAATGTGCAAAATCTACGTTTTAAGCTGAAAGCTAATAAACAATTAGCTACCATAACTCAGCTCTTTGTTCAGCTGCCACAGTCTAAAATTAATGTACCTTTCTATTCTGTGCGCTTTAATAATAGGTATAAAAAACTTAATTTTGCTACTGCTTATCACCAATTACGCACAGAAAAATCGTATCTAACACCTGCCGATATTGCCTGTTTGCTACCTCCATTGCTTACTTTCGACCAGAAATTGTATTTCAATACAAATGTTTCGGGAACAGCTAACCAGCTGAAACTTAAAACGTTTGCACTGCATTATGGAAACAACGAGGCTGCTATTAGCTGCAAAGGTATGCTCTCGCAGCTCGCCAAACAACCAGAATGGAAGTTGAATTCGCTGTCGGTGGTTCTTAAAAGTAAACTTATTCAGCACATTAACAGTGCCTTTCAACTAAAGTTGCCTGCCGAAGTTATGCGCTTAGGAGATGTGCGTTTCAAAGGAAAAACACAAGGAACACGAAACTACCGACACGCAAAGGGCTCTCTCTTGCTGGCACATGGCAATGCCAACATAAACTTTCTACAGCGTGGAAAAACCATTAATGCCGAACTGTATACACAGCATTTCACACTCGGAAACATTCTTACATCATCGCAACTTGGCTCTATTGCTGCCGATATAAAGGTAGAAGCTACGTCCGATTTGCATCATATCAATGCAAAAGGGGTTATTCCTCGTTTCGACTATAATGGCTACACTTACCGAAATATTGCCGTAAATGGCGATTATACTAACGATACTTTCAACGGAAAAGCGTCTATCAACGACCTCAATGGCAAACTTAGCATTGATGGTATGGTGGGAAACATTCGCAAGTTTATAGAGAAAAATGGCGTAATAAGGGTGAATGCACGCATTAATGCCGAACGTTTAAACCTGCACAATATGCACATTACAAACGCATTGGGCAATCGTACACTCTCGTTTCGCACTACTTTAGCTGGAAGTGGAACTACGCTTAACAACCTGATTGGTAAGCTTACGCTCGACAATTTTGTAATGCAAGAGGCGAACAACCGTAGCTTTAAGCTAAACCATCTGGAACTTAATGCCGATAATAAACTTGCTGGTAGGTCCATAAAGCTACAGTCCGACTTTGGGACGCTCGCCATTTCAGGACGTTTCAACTATGCTTCTATGGTGCAAAGTGTGCAAAATGTGGTGGGCACATATCTTCCTGCACTCGTTGAAACACCTCACCGATGGGACAAAACCACTGCTAACAATGTGTTCCACATAGAGGCTAACATAACAAACACACAGCTTTTACACGAACTAACAGGACTTAAAATTGGTCTTTCGCCATCGCTTCAGCTTAAAGGCGACGTAAACGAGGCTCACAACACTGTGGCGCTTAACATTGCCGCACCACGTGCCAACTATGCAAAATACCGTTTCGAGAATATCTCTCTTGCTCTTTCCACTCTCCACAATGCACTAAACATTGGCATAAAAGGCGAATGGATAGATGGCGCAGGACGGCGTATTGCACTGCAAACCATAGCTACTGCACAACACAACGAACTAAATACGCTATCGTCATTCAATACTTTTGCACAGAAAACTTTCCGTGGACAGATAGATTGTTCTGCACAATTTGAACGACAAAGGGGTAACAAACTGGCTACTCATTTACACTTTGCGCCATCTAAGATACGCATTGATACAATTGATTTACAGGTACAACCATCAGAAATTTCGTATGTTCAGAACTATTTAAATATACAGCATTTCGAACTTTCTAATAAGGAACAACACATTATTGTTAATGGTTTAACATCGGGAAACCCTGCCGATTCGCTCACCGTACAGCTTAAAGACATTGATGTTCCATACATTCTCGACATTGCAAACTTCCATAGCGTGGGCTTTAATGGGCTTGCTTCGGGCAATGTTGTGCTAAAATCGGTTTTCCATAACCTACAAGCCAATGCCAATCTAACGGTTAAACAGTTTCAATTTGAACATGGCGATATGGGAATACTATATGCAAAAGCTAACTATTCTAATGCTGAAGGACGCATAAACATAGATGCAGAAACCATAGACGAGGGGGCTTCAACTAACATTGAGGGATATATAGACTTGCGACATAGCTATATAAATTTGCCAATATATGCAAACGACACACGACTAACCTTCTTAAACAAGTTCTGTGGAACCTTTATGGACAACATAAACCTACGTGGAAATGGCTGGGTAAAGGTGGTTGGACCACTTAATAACGTTAATCTCGAAGGCGATATGCTGGCTTCTGGATCGGTACGCATAACTCCTTTGGGCACCACATATATTGTACAAGATGGCAGGGTTACGCTTGTTCCTAACGAAATAAGCCTCAACAACATTACCATTGCCGACCCTGAAGGACACAAAGCGGTGCTTACGGGCGGATTGCACCACCAATCTTTGCGAAATTTAACGTTCGATATTGATGTGCAAACCAACAATTTGCTTACTTATAACTTTGCTCGCAAGGCATCATCGGGTACTTTTTGGGGACGTATATATGCCTCTGGGAAATGCCAAATAATAGGTCGCAACCAAGAAATTACTATGAATGTGGATATAACGCCTAACCGTAACTCGTTCATAACATACAATGCGGCAAAAAATACTATAGACGAAAACTCGTTTATTAGATGGCGCGATATGACACCAGACTCGTTACAACCCTCTCTAAAGCAAGACACTACATGGCTGAAACGACCTGCAGAAGACGGATATAACAAGAATTTAGCAAGCGATTTGCACATTAACTTCCTCATAAACACTACTCCCGACTTTACATTGGGCGTTCTAATGGACGAGACTACAGGCGATAATATATCGCTAAATGGTACAGGGGTTATTCGTGCTACCTACTATAACAAAGGGGCTTTCCAAATTTTTGGAAACTATAATGTGGAACGTGGAGCATACAATCTCACCATTCAGAACATTATAAAAAGGCAGTTCGCATTCGACAAAGGCTCGCTTATAGCATTCGGAGGCGACCCTTATGCTGCCACTCTCGCACTTAAAGGACGATATACGCTTAACTCTGTGCCTCTATCCGACCTGCAAATGGGTAGCTCGTTCCGCACCAGCAACACGAAAGTAGACTGCTTATTAGACATAAATGGTACACCAGAAGCTCCCTCTGTTACCTTTAATCTGAACTTACCAGAGCTTTCTGCCGATGCTAAACAAATGGTACTATCGGTGCTAAACTCCGAACAAGACCTTAACCAACAGGTGTTATACCTACTGGCTGTGGGGCGTTTCTATCCGCAAACTGCCAACAATGCCAATCCAAACACACCCAATCAGCCCAAACAAGCGTCGCTCGTAATGCAAAGCATACTATCTGGAACTATCTCGCAACAAATAAACACCGTGCTTTCTAACGTTATTAAGGACAATCATTGGAACTTTGGAGCAAACATTGCCACTGGTAACGATGGCTTTAGCAATGCCGAATACGAAGGCATACTATCGGGAAGTCTGCTTAACAACCGCCTACTTATAAACGGCGAATTTGGATATCGCGACAACGTTGCTACCAATACATCTGCCTTCATTGGCGATTTCGATATTAAATATCTACTACTGCCCAACGGCAATATAGCACTAAACTTCTACAACAGAGCCAACGATCGCTACTTTACACGTAACTCTCTCAACACACAAGGCATAGGTGTGATTATCAAAAAAGACTTTACCAACTTTAAAGAGTTGTTCCATTGGAGAAAGAAAAAGAAGAAGTAAACAATGGTTAAGCATTAATACTGAGGCTAATAAGTTGTTCTGTTCTGCAACAAAATGGTTTATTCGTTGCGCAAAATGTATAGCAGCGCGCATTCCGAAAGGCGTAGGGGCTGATTCATCGCGCCCGCATCTTCAACAAAAACAATTAGTTGTAATCTGCAAAATATTACGAATTGCAATGCCTACGGTGGGAAAACGCAACATCATTTCAGGGAAATTCGTGGAATCGGGCACGATAAATCGGCTCCTACGCCTACGGGGTGAACGTAGAAAAACGTGGGTTACGGTGAATATACATAATGAAATTGCAATGCCTACGGTGGAAACAAAATATGAGAAAAACAATATTGCGTAACTATTTGTATAACAATGCTTTGCAAAAAACCACCTTTTTGTGCTGCAAAAGTATGGTTTTTGGCGTGCAAAAACCATATTTTTACATTGCAAAAACCCCCTTTTTGCATTGCAAGAAGGGGGAACTACATTACTCTTTGTGGTTGTTCTGTTGTTGTTTTCGCCACTCATCATCACGTATGTGCATCAGTTTTCTTGCTGTAAGCATATAGTTTACCGCTATAATAGCAAGTATAACTATTGTGAAAACTGTGGACGATTCTTGGAATTTCATATCCCACAACGCCATAAGAGCCATAACCAAACCTAACGATGTTAGTTCTATGGCAAACACACGATAGAACTTTGATACCACTATAGCCTCTCGAACGTTTGCAGGGTGAAAGTCGTTGCTAGCCCAACGCATACCTGGCCGATACGAAATGTAGTGTGCTATTGCCGCAATAATAGTAAAAACAAGTAGCACAGTAATAATTACTCCATTCTTTCTGTGTGCATTCGTTGCCATAACGCCTGCTATCCATGCAAGCAGAAGCATAATTGCCGACCCCACTTCGTATAGTGTCGATTCGGTAGTACGAGGTAAACGTAAATTTTCAATTGGTGTTTTCATTGTCTGTATTTGTTGTTTTTGTTTCAGCTTTGTCTCTTAGTTGCTGTTTTGGAAGGCGGTGTGCTTTGCGCAGAGCTTCGGTTATTATCCACTGTAACTGTCCGTTTGTGGAGCGAAACTCATCGGCAGCCCACTTCTCTATTGCCCCCATAGTGGTAGCATCTACCCTAAGAATAAAGCTTTTTGTGTTATTTTCTTTCTTTACCATATAGTTTTAGCTTATGCCAACAACACGTTTTTACAGTGCATAGGCACGGCACTCGGCACGCACTTATATATATAAGGTGTGGGCAGAGTGCCTCTATAATGTTTGGTTTACATATTCAGTGTGCCCGAATTTACCACTGGTTGGGTGGCGTTTTCGCTACATAGCACCACCATAAGGTTGCTCACCATAGCCGCTTTCTTATCGTCGTCTAAAGCCACAACGTTCTCTTTGTCTAGTTTTTTCAGTGCCATGTCTACCATAGAAACTGCTCCTTCCACTATCTTTTCGCGGGCAGAGATTATGGCAGAGGCCTGTTGGCGACGCAACATTACGGCTGCTATCTCGGGAGCGTATGCCAAATAGTTAATGCGAGCCTCTATAATTTCTATTCCAGCCATATCTAATCGTTCGTCAAGCGTCTGTTCCAACAGTTTGTTTATCTCTTCGCTGTTGTCTCTAAGTGTCTGTGCTGTCTTGTCATCGTCGGTGTTATCGTATGCATATTGACCAGCTACGTGTCGCAAAGCCGCATCGCCTTGTATGCGAACAAAGCGTTCGAATGCCATCATAATATTGCTTACAGGATTAACTTTGCCGTTTTCGTCTACCGATGTTGCCATTGCTTCAGAGTCAATCTCGAATATTGCCTTGTAAGTATCCCTTAATCGCCACACCAACATCATACCAATTAAAACCGGATTACCTGTTTTGTCGTTCACCTTAATGGGGGCAGCGTCTATGTTTCGTGCCCTAAACGATAGTCGTTTTGTACTAATAAAGGGGTTCACCCAGTGGAAACCTACAGTGGTAAACGTACCCTTGTATTGTCCGAAGAACACCATTACACGAGCTTCGTTAGGTTCTATCTTCACAAAACCACACATTACGCAGAGCATACACACTATTAATGCAACACCCAAACCAACAAATAAGCCTCCGTTGGCATCGTTGTCTATTTGCGCAAAACCATATATGGCACTGGCAATGCCACACAACAGCAATGCAAGCGTTAGGCTTAGCATAGCAAAACCATTCACTACTGTGCCTTTAAAGGCAAATTCTTTCTTTTCCATAGTCGTATTATTTTAATCCGTTTTCGTATGTTTTATAATATCATTTTGATATCGCAAAGATACATTATATATCTTAATGGTGTGTCAAAAACACAATAATATTATAGAATATTAACGAAACAAAATTATAAAACCATCGTTAATTATCATTAAAACAAATTCCAATGTTCTGTAAAAGAGTAATTTTTGTTTTCGAACATTGCGTTATCGCAAACCGTTAGCAACGTTATTAGCAGTCCGTTCGCAGCTGTAGGGGGACCGATTTATCGTGCCCACGTATACGTAAACACCCACGAAATGACGAACGGAAATACGTTATCGTGATGTAAATGCACGTATTCGGTGAAACGAATATGTATATTTGATAATATAAGGATACGGGCGCGATGAATCGGCCCCTACGCCTGGCGGAGAGTTTCGTGGGTTATTTCGTGGGTGTTGGTTGGGTATTCACGGAATGTTCGCAACGTGTTCGTTATCTGTGCGTTACATATTCGCCATGCAAAAATGGGGTTTTTGCCGTGCAAAAGTATGGTTTTTGTCGTGCAAAAAGTGGGTTTTTACATTGCAACTAATCCTTGAAAATGAAGAAAAATCGAAGTTGGTGTAAACTGATTGATAATGAGCAGGATATGAAATGATTTGCATAAAACTGCTCTGTTCGTAAAAGGCAGGAAAGTGCGGATTTAAGCAGAAGTTCAGTTACTAAATCATTACCAAGATTGGGAATAGGTAACGAAATGCAGATATAGGTAACTGAAATTATTTGGTTCGTGTGTTTGTTGCTTTGGTCGGCAGTTTTCTGCATAAGTAAAGAACGCTTTAATTCGGGTAACTTTGCCCATAAAAATTAAAGCGTATGAAAACAGAAAAGATGAAGGTGTTGCTCTACCTCAAAAAGAGCGGTATGGACAAGTCGGGTAAGGCTCCCATTATGGGACGTATCACATTTGAAAGGAGTATTGCACAGTTCAGTTGCAAACTGTCTTGCAACCCCGATTTGTGGAATCCCCGTGAAAGCAGAATGGACGGAAAGAGTCGTGAGGCAGTGGAAGTGAATGCCAGATTGGAAAGTCTGCTGCTATCCGTCCAAGCAGCCTACCAATCTCTGCTGTCCAAAGGTTGCCCATTTGATGCAACTGATATAAAAGAGGAATTTCAAGGAAGCGTTCAATCTAAGTGTATGCTTATTGAAAGACTGGATAGACTCATCAAAGAGAAAGAAAACCATATAGGCATTGACATAAAGGGACAAAGCATATTTGGCTACCATTCCACTCGTACCCATTTGCAGAACTTTATAAAAAGTAGGTATAAGGTTTCTGATTTGGCTTTTTCACAGCTTACTGAGCAGTTCATCTACGACTTCCAACAATACTTTATGGGTATTTGTGGGTTTCAGGAAAGTACGTTCTATAATGCCGCTACCCATCTGAAAACGGTATGCAGATTGGCTTATCGTGAAGGATTAGCCGATATTTTATTGTTTGACAAAGTCAAGGTAAGCAAAGGCGACAAGAAACTACCCAAAGCTCTTGACAGGTGTTCGCTTGACAAACTAATGAACATACAGTTTGGAGAGTTGGAGGAAGAAATGGAAACCGCAAGGGACTTGTTTGTCTTTGCCTGCCATACGGGTGCAGCCTATTGCGATTTGATGGAGTTAAGCAGGTTGCATCTTGTCCGTGATGACGAGGGAAGTCTTTGGCTGAAGTTCAACAGGCAGAAGACTGGAGTACTTTGCCGTATCAAGTTGTTGCCCGAAGCCATCAGGATAATAGAGAAGTACAAGAGCGATGAAAGGGAAAGCCTATTGCCACAGATGAAATATGCCACCTATCAATCGTATCTTAAAGCATTGCGCCTAAGAGCCAGCATAGCCTTTCCCTTTACCACGCATACAGCAAGGCATACCTTTGCCACACTCATTACCCTTGAACAAGGAGTACCGATAGAAACGGTAAGCAAGATGTTGGGGCATAGCAATGTGAGTATGACCGAGCGATATGCAAAGGTTACGCCACAGAAACTATTTGTGGAGTTTGAGCGTTTCCTTTCTTTCACAGAGGATATGCAGATGAGTATTTAGCAATAGGCATATTAAAACTAAAATCATGATGAGAAGTACATTCAAAACACTGTTTTATATCAACAGACAAAAGACTAAAGCAAACGGTCTGACCTCTATACTCTGCCGTATCACGATAGATGGCAAGAACTCTGTCATTACTACAAACGAAGAATGTAAGCCTGCGGAGTGGAACTCAAAACAAGGAATAACAACGGACAAGAAAACCAATCTTCGACTGCAATCATTCAGGGAACTTGTAGAAAAGACCTATCAGGAACTGCTCCTAAAAGACAGAGTAGTAAGCGCTGAACTGCTTAAAAACAGATTGCAAGGGATAGCGACCTATTCCTCTACCTTATTAGGACTTGGTAGAGCAGAACTGCAAATGGTAAAGGAAGGTGTGGGCAAGTCAAAGGCAGAAGGTACATATACTAACCTTTGCTATGCAAATAGAATGCTGTGCGAGTTTATAAAGGACTTAGAGAGTAAGGATATAGAAATCCAAAGCGTAACAGAGGAATTGTTTGAGGAATACCGCTTCTTTCTTAAAAAGAAAGGATTGAAAGGCTCTACCATCAACAATTATCTTTGTTGGCTGAGCCGTTTAATGTTCCGTGCGGTAAGCCAGCGCATCATTCGTTATAATCCATTTGAGCATGCAGAATATGAAAAGGTGGAAAAGGCTATCCGCTTTCTTAGTAAGAGTGATGTGAAAAACCTGATGGCAATGAAGATGTGTGATAGCGATGCCGAACTTGCAAGGCGGATGTTCATCTTCTCCTGCTTCACAGGTTTAGCCATTACGGATATGGAACACTTGACGTTTGGGTATATCAAGAGCGCAGCGGACGGACATATGTATATAAGAAAGGAGCGTCAGAAGACCAAGATGGAGTTCATTGTGCCGTTACACCCCATTGCCAAGACGATTATCGAGCAGCAAAGGCAACTACAAGCGGTGAAAGAAGAAGGCAATAACACGGATATGGATAATCGTCTTATCTTTCATCCCTGTTGCAGCAGAAGTGTGTTAGCAGCGAAGTTAAGCATCGTAGGCAAGGCTTGTGGTATCAAGCAACGTCTGTCCTATCACATGGCAAGACATACCTTCGGAACGATGTGCCTAAGTGCAGGTATTCCCATTGAGAGCATCGCCAAGATGATGGGACACGCATCAATTGCAAGTACGCAGATTTATGCGCAGGTAACCGACTGCAAGATTTCCGAGGACATGGACAAACTCATCGCCAAACATCAGGAGAAGAACAAAGAAAACGATACAATGGAAACGGAAGCTATTACCATAGGGGCAATGACGATTGTCAACGCTAACAGAAACGAAAGCATGGAGGAAACGGCATGAATACAGAAGACAGATTGCAGACAGGGACAGTTTCTCGACAGAGCATAGCACGCAGCTATTTTGAATGGGGAAACGGTATGCAGGTTGTCCGCAGGGGTACAGGCGATGTAGCCATGACCGAGGGCGAGCTTGCAAGGTTCTTCGGAGTTACATGGAGAAAAGTCAATGGCAGACTTCGGACGATAACCGAAGGATCCGTCCTGCATCCAGAAGAAAGGGGCGTAGACGAAAGGAAAATAGTCACGGATAAGGAGGTAAGGGGCTACGCACCGCTCTACCCATTACCTACAATTATCGCCCTTTCCTTCTTGCTTGACAGCGTAGAAGCCCACCTGTTCAGAAAGCATGTGTGCAGTGAGTTGATGCGTCCAAGGAACTCTGTCATTCCTATCATCATATATGGCAGGGGTGTCAACAGCTGAATATGTACCAATCTTTTTTCTTTCATTGTTTTCTTACTACATTACTACAATATGAGATAAATCGATGAAAGAAAAAGGATTACGTTGTTGTCAGTAGTTGCTTATGTGTGTTACTACGATATGACTACATACTACCAACAAGTGAACGGAAAGAATATGTTTCTATTAACTATAGAATAGAGTCAGAGAGGGTTGTGGCCCATCGGAGATTTCAATCTATGAAATGGAGGAAACGGCATGAATTAAAATAACAAATCACAGACAGATATAAAATCTTATGAGAACAAGGAGCGCAGCCGCCTTGAATGGGGCAGCAATATGCATGTAGTCTGCAAGGGAAACGGAGAAATTGCCATGACAGAGGGCGAACTTGCGAGGTTCTTCGGGGTAACATGGAGGAAGTTCAATGGCAGGCTTCAAAATATAATCCACAATCCCGACCTGTACCCTGATGAAAGGTGTGCAGGTGAGAGGGTAATAGGCAGAGATAAAGAGTTGGCAGGTTATGTCCCCCTTTACCCGCTCCCAATCATCATTGCCCTATCCTTCCAACTTGACAGTGTAGAAACCCACCTGTTCAGAAGATATATGTGTGCAGTGAGTTAATACGTCCAAGGAATGCACTCGCCCCAATCATCATATATGGCAAGGGTGTCAATAACTGAATAATGTATCAATCCTTTTTCTTTCACTGTTATCTTACTATATTACTACAATACAAGATATATCGTTGAAAGAGAAAGAATTACATTGTATCAAACGGGTGTTTATGGGTGTTGCTATAATATGACTACATACTACTTAAATGAGAGTATAAAAAAGAGATTTTCAGTATTGCTTTGTTTTTAGACATTACTGCATACACAAATGTATTTACTTGCTTTATATTTTGCAAAAAGTCATCGAAGTTGCACAATTACAAGATAACTCATTAAAAAGTTTTGTGAAAATTTGGAGATATGGATTATTTTTCTTTAATTTGCAAAACTGAATATATATTAATTACTTAATAAATATCATACTTTTAGAATGGTTTTACTTTAATCAAGTAAACTCCTTAACCGTTCAAATCATATATTAACTAGTTCTTGAGGAGTGGACTAATAAATTATCAGAAATGAAAAAATTATTATCTGCGGTGTTTTTTCTTACACTTTGCTGTAGTGCTGCAAATGCACATCCTGTTAAGGTAACATTATCAAATGGACAAGTTGTTTACCTTGAGTCTGACAATTATCAGAGTGCTGCTGATATGATAGCAGATGTTATAAGGTTAGAGAACCAAATTCATTAAATCTTTTAAATGCATAGATATTATTCTGCTTAATATCTATGCATTATTTTGTATTTGCAAAATTATGATAAGATCGTATTCTCTCATATTAGCCTTTATAATGAGTTGTTTTATTAATATGTACTCACAAACAGTAAATGGAGCTATGCCTTCTTTAACCTTGGTAAATAAAACAACGTTTGATTCTGCAAAAGTACAAATTTTTTATGAGTTTTCTTATTTGCAAGATTCTACAGATATTGCTAAACGAATCAATGGGCAAACTATGCTAACTATCGGAAAGCAAATCTGTGGTTTTTGTGATTATTTTTCGTGGAAAAATGATTCTATCAATGATGCTTATTATGAACAAGGACGTTCATCTATTGAATACTTCGCAGCAGCTATGTCATTAGAAAAACCGACCTATACCTATCCTCTTGTTAAAGACATATCTAAAAAGGAGGCCACAATACAGATAGAGGGACTCGGCACGTATCAGTATACTCAGGCTTTACCAGTGATAAACTGGGAAGTTATAGGTGGTGACAGCATCATCAACAATATAAATGTGACTAAAGCCAAATGCAGTTTTGGAGGTAGAGATTGGACAGCGTGGTTTGCTATGGATTATCCCGTTCCTTACGGTCCTTATCTGTTTGATGGTTTACCAGGACTAATAGTTTCTATAAGGGACTCAAAAAATAACTTTTCGTTCAGACTTAATGGTATAATAAATGTATCAGAAGGGATGCCTATTTATCTTCATAAAAACATCAAAATAATAAAAACAAGCAGAGAAAAGGCTCGTCAGGCTTACCGTAATGAGAAGGAAGATCCATTGCGGGCTATAAAGATAAATATGCCTGGTGTGATAATTCCACCCGAAACAGCAAAGACGATAAAACAAAAACCGTATAATCCGATTGAACTGGAATGAAAACAAGCCTACGGTACATTTTACTTAGCCTATGTCTTTTTATTTCCTGTCTTATTTACGGTCAGGGGACAGAGAGTTATGTTCATGGTATCGTGACAGATGCCAAGAGCGGTGAACCCCTCATGTCTGTAAGCTGTCGAACATACGATAAGAACGGAAAGTTGCTTACTTTTGGAATATCAGATGTGGATGGTAAATATATGTTGCGGCTTTCTGCCAATTGTAGTTATGCAGAGTTCAAGTCTATTGGATATAAGGGACACAGGATAAGTGTAGCATCACTGCACGATAATTCTGATGTGGCTTTGGAACAAGACGCAGTTGCTTTGCAGGAGGTGACCGTTAATATCAAGCCGATAGAAGTTCATAAGGACACCATCAATTATAATATTGCAGCATTCAAGGATGTAAATGACAGAAAATTAGTAGATGTACTAAAGAAACTACCAGGTATAGAAGTGGATGAAGATGGAAGGGTCACCTATAAAGGTAATAGTATCAATAGTTTTAATATCGAGGGACAGAGCTTATTAGGCAATAGGTACAATCAAGCTACAAACAGCCTTCCGATAGACGCTGTAGCACAAGTTCAGGTGATGGAGCATGACCAACCCATAAGAGCATTAAGAGGGAAAGTGCTATCGGACAAGGCTACACTAAACATCAAATTGAAAAGTGACTACAAGGTAAAAATGTTTGGAGAACTCAGTGCTGGTGGTGGATATGGAGACGAAGCACTGTGGAATGTAGGTGGAACAGCTGTGAGAATCGCACGTAAAAACCAACTTTTAGCGACCCTTCAGACTAATAATACAGGCAACAATCTCAACGAATATGCTAAGGAACATATAGACGTGACGGATATAGACGGTTACGAGCCTATTCCAAACAACAAGCTGACAACAGAAAGACGGACTTTCCTGCCTATTGATGAGAAACGTTTTACATTTAATAAATCAATTTCTGCAGGTTTGAATCATTCCCATATAGTTGGGAAATATGGAAACTTTCGCTCCAATATCGTTTTTTATGGAAACCGTATTAACGATTCCGACAGTCTTATAAACAAGTATGGAGGAAATTCTCCAGTTATGTTACATGAGAAGGACCAGTCAACATTCAAAGACTGGGTATTGACGCCTATATTTCATTATGAACATAATGCACCTCATGTCTTCCTTATAGAAGAATTAACAACGAGCTTTGGTAAGCAGACAAATAACGGAGTGATTAATAGCAACTACGTGGGAATTGACAGCAAGACGAATGCAAGACCAATAACTGTACAGAACAAATTGCAGATGACACTGACATTGGGTAAGCAAATCCTTCAGGTAAATTCATTCGTACGCTACTATTGTAACCAAGAGAAATTGTTTTCTGATGATATTTCAGATAACCCCATTTATAATTTGGACGAACGGCTCCTTTCAAAAAGGCTTGTTGCAAGAAATAGTGTTTCAACTATTTTCAATGTCTGGGGCAATGAACTGCGACTGAAATATGCGTTAGAATACAGAAATAACGGTTTGCGAATCCAACAAGATAGATATGATAAGTATTTTTATGTCAAGAACAGCTTTAGCCCAGAATATACCATAAAATACTCTCGTGGTTTTGTTTATGTAGCATTACCTCTGAACGCTCAATCTTCACGTATGCAATGGCTTCCACATTCTAAGAATAATCGGTTTTATCTTACTCCTTCCCTCAGATGGTCTCACCATTTCAATTCTCAATGGAGGTGTATGCTAAGTGCAGGTGTAACAGATGATATTGCTGGAGAAGATCCGTTTTCTAGCTTCTATTTTTCAAACTACCGTACGAAAGTTTCTGGATTGGACAATCTTGGAAGAAATCTTAGCAAATCACTTTCAGCTTCGTTAAACTATACAAACATCATATCCCTCTTCTCTTGGAATATGATGGTAACGTCGTCATGGCAGAAGCGGGATTTCTATAACTCTTATACTTATGATAACCAGTGGAGCAAAATCGATCCAATTTGGGAAAACGTGCGTTCCAACAGACTCTTAGCCCTTACTTCTGTAGAAAAAACATGGAGTAAAATTCGCTTATTCACAAAAGCGACAGTCAATTTCAATCATAGCGAACAACCATTTATACAGAATACTGTTGAATACAAGGTAAAGTCGAATATATTCTCCACATCATTATCATTGTCATGGACTAAATTATCATGGCTTCAAATCTATAATGATGCGACCTTCAATCTATCGTGGCAAGACAACGAACAATTTAAGTCGAGCAATTCACTTAGGAGCTATTATAATACTTTTCGTCTGCAAGTTCACCCAGTCAAGAAACTAAATTTTGGAATATCTGCAAACAATAATATTATAGAGACAGAACCCAGTAAATATCATAGCCTGACTTTCGTAGATGCATCATGTTCTTATATCATTTCAAAAAGAATCGAGCTGACTGGCAAGGTCACCAATCTTTTCAATCAGACTAAGTATATAGAAGGTTATTATTCTGGTATCAATTACTTTTACTATGAACGTCCCTTACGAGGGATAGAAGGGCTTTTTTCGATTTCTGTTAATTTTTGAGTTCTTATTTTTGAAAGGATAATCAAGCGGAGCTAAGTCGAAATGACGGACATATTGGGATAGGCAAAGGATACCTTGATGCATATCTATGGGAAAACTACTTGCCCGAAAAACATTGGTTTCATTGATTGCAAACATTTTTCTTGCAAAGGTAATGACTATAGGATCACTCTAAAAGGCTGCGGATATCGGATGCTTACAATGAAATATCACCTATGTGCCTATATATTATAATTATCTAAAAGCCTCTCCAAGTCTGATTCCTTATAAAGTATCTTCCCTGCAAACTGCATATAGGATATAATCTTTCTATCCCTATAATCCTGCAAGGTGCGAGGGCTGATATATAGCCGCTCACACACCTCCTTACCCGTAAGGAAATGCTCTCCGCTAAATAGCGGCTTGTGCGTTTGTGCCACTTCCTTAATTCTCCTGCTCACACTGTGGATAGCGGACAGCACTACCTGCATTTCGTCCATATCCATATCCATGTTCAAATCTCTAACAGCTTCCATCTTTTCATTGTTTGTCTATTTGTTACTCTTGGTTTTCTCTGATTTTGTCTGTAACAATCGCTCCACGTCCTCACGCTTATAATAGCACTTGTGCCCGATTTGTGCAAACGGCAGCACGCCCGTATCTCGATAATGCTGTAAGGTGCGCTTGCTGATGCCCAGTAGCTGACACACATCTCCGTTGTGCAGCCATTCTGTGTGTTTACTCGATTCTCCAAATGCCTTATGGCAGGTCTGGGCAAGGGCGAGGATTTCGTCCCTAAGCATCGCCCATTGTTTGTCGGTAATGATAAAATATCCCATAGTTTTATATTGTTTTGTTTATATTTTCCTTTTGCGATTTGCTTTTCATCGCATGTTTCTGCGTGCAAAAGTATGCGCTTATTTCCAATCCGCAAAGCAGTGGGGAACAGCAGGGAAGAATAGGGAAACCGAAGGAAATGCGGTTATCTTTCTTACTATTCTGTAGTTCCTTATCTTCCTTTTTTCTAGGTTTGTTTTAGTCAAAGCAATACAGTGCAGATTGGAGCAAATAAGTACA
>ERZ772960.860-NODE-860-length-25291-cov-16.516801_pt1 | contig 25291 bp, 25 predicted proteins | sample MGYA00580678_ERZ772960 | MGnify/ENA primary metagenome ERZ772960 (study PRJEB29015, sample SAMEA2737930) | human oral metagenome | biome: human oral; feature: human-associated habitat; material: dental | place: China | collected 2059 ... | reverse complement strand
CAAAATCATCAGTCCAAAGATAATATCTGTGATTAATGTAAACTGTTCAAGAAATTTCATTTGACCTCCGTCCACACAACAATCATTTTTACATACTTTCTATCATTTGTGTTAATATAATTTCTATGTATATTAACATTCTACCCATGTTACCGGATTTTATCGCATTAACATGTCTATACTACTATATTTGGCTGCCAAGGTGGAGACGTCTTTCACATTCCAATTTTATTTGGCATACGGTACTATACACATACATCTGCATCATATTGATGTTGACGCTCATGCCGATTATTACAAACTTACCGAATATATTCAGCGGATTTTCTGCGGAAATTAACTTCCATCCGTTTATCGACTGGCAATTACAACGCGGTTCTTATCTGACTGAATCTTTATTAAATATATCACTGTTTATCCCGTTTGGATTCTTAATTCAGAAAACCTTAAGACTTAAACCGCTATCGGCAATTATGATTGGGATGATATTCAGCATCTCCATTGAAGTCTTACAACCACTTATCTCTACGAACCGCGTAGGTGACATCAGTGATGTCATCACCAACACTGTCGGAACATGTATCGGAATATTGCTTTATCAACTTTATAAGCACAAATGATTTTGATAATTTTTTCTTTAAAAGTAGCACCATACAACATAATTTTGTGTGAAACCTCCAAAGTCGGATATAACCTTGGAGGTTTTTATGACATTTATCTATACAACGTATAACAAGAATATCATTTGACTTTGTTTTGTTTTTGAACATTCGAAATAACCACAACTCTTACAAAACATAAACATCGATAAATGGCTTAAAAGTCAAATATAAAATTTCAGCTCTCAAGAGACATAATAGGCGATTGTAGCTAATAACCATAGATGTGCAGGATAAAATACGTAGAAGAAATATTTACTGAAGTTTGTATGAGGACCGTGTTCTCCATTGTACATATACAAGAACGGAATTACCAGTATAAACATAAAGTCAGAATTATATGCAAGCATGGAAATCGTTGCGGCAATTGTCTCATAAGGAACAAATGATCCCACAAACAAGATTATCGACAACACAAAATAACAAGCATTTCGAATGACAGGTTTCTTGTATGTATAATAGCTAATCAACATAAACGGTAATACTATGCTTCCACCTTCTGTAACTATAAACCCTACAGAAAACGCAGCCACGGCCATAAGATAGGAAAGTGGCTTATTCTTTATATATTTCAAAGCCGACAGCATTGTTACACCAAGCGCAAGTGTTAAAAAGATATTATTCGAAATAAGAATATTTTTTGCAGCAAACAGTATTTCCAACAATTTACTACCGGCAAACATAACTGCTGCTGCACCATACAAACGAAGAATGTATCTCTGAATATTGTGAGAATATATCACGCCCTCTACCGCACCATAGGCAAACCAGACTCCAACGCAGCGCGTTAATACATGAAAAATCATTGCAAGATAATCCGGAATCAATCCCGGAACATGATTCAAATGGTCTGTTACCATTAATAATGCCATCAATATTTTGATTTGATATTGGTTAAATTTTTTCATTTTATAAGCCTCCTCGATAAATGCTTTTTGCGCCTTGATACGCAACGAAGTAATACCCTCCATACAGAACAAATAGAATTGAAACTGTTACCAAAATTGTTCCAAGGTATATCTTATTCTCCGGTATAAACTTCGGAATTACTGACAAAATACCAACCCCCGCATGAAATACCGCAAGTATAAGCGGAAGTAAGAAACTGAAAGAGATTTGTCTAAATATTGCTTGGTTGATCATCTTTTGATCTGCACCAAGTTTTTCTAACATCACATATACATTTCTGCTGTCTTCAATCTGTGTTAATTGTTGTAAGGACAGAATTGTTGCACAACTCAAAATCATTATGGTTGCTACATACAACACAACAAAAATGATTGCTGTCCGTAAATCAGAAACTTCTCCATACATACCCTCTCTTGTATTTACATTTACATATGCATTGTTACGTATTACAAGAGATGCCTGTGAAATATAGTCATCACCATAGGTTTTCTCTAATGCACTTCGAAAATCATTTTCACTTATTTGATTAGCAAAGGAGAAATTCAATAATTCAAATTGAGCGGACTTCCCTTTCAAAATAGAATCATGTACCACAAGAACCTGTTTGCATAGTCCACTGTTTACACTCATGTTCCAAAGGTATGTGTTCAAGATACGATTTTGATGCCGTGTAAGATTTTTTCCAAATACGGTGATTTGCTCTTCTTTTTCAGATAATTTTTCTTTTGTATCGTTCGAAATTACAGCAAACTCTCCTTCTTCTAGTTCAATTGCAGGTTTATTCTCCATTGATAAGATTTGATTACATTCAGACTGTGAAAGAACTATCGTTGATATGCCGTTTATCGTCTGTTTATACAGTTGTGCGTGTGATTGCTTTGAACTGAATTGCTTTAAATCTAATCCTGCATCTTCAAAATATGCGCATATGCCATTCGATATTTCATGACCGCTTCTGGCAAGAATACTTACATCAAAAGGTGTACGTCCAAAAAGGTTGTTCCGAAGAGTATCGTAGATTCCCAATCCGCCGCAAAACATGGTAATCGATGCCGCCAAAAGCAGGCTGATCATTGCCATCGACCCAGATGTAGTGCGAACTCTTGCCGCAATTTGTCGTATCACCACCATGTTCAGATTCTTCAAATACCCTTTACCTCGGGTTTTGATCCACAATACCATTCCGGAAAGTGAACGGAAAAATAGATAACTTCCAATCAGCGCACCTGCACCTGCAATCAAAAGCTGTCCAGTAAAATCTCGTACAGGTGATATAACAAGCGGTACATATCCTGCAATCATTAGTAAGATAGAAAACACAAATAAGATTACACTCCTGCCCAAATGAGAAACCTGTATCTCATTCTTCTTTTCTCCATAGATCAGATTCATCAATGAAGAAACAGTAACTATCTTAATATCCCAAACCAAGACGATGCCATCAATGATGGCAAAATAGGAAATTGTCTTCAGGCAGGATGCAGGTGAAAAAACAAAGTGAAACTGTGATAATCTAACATTTAACAGATTTGCTACAACGGCAGCCATTCCCTGTGAAAGAAAAATACCTATCAATAATCCCACACCAAGTGAGAACATTCCGACAAAGATTGTTTCATACAGCAAAATCTTTGCCACAGAAAAACGGTTCATCCCCAATGTAAGATATATCCCAAACTCCTTCTTTCTTCTGTGTATCAAAAAACGATTTGCATAGACTACGAGGAATCCTAGGATAACTGCCACAAAAACTGAAACAGCACTTAGAGCATCAACTAAATTTTGAATCAGTTCTGCTTTCGAAGACGTGAGTTCCAGCATACTACTTTGGCTTTCCAAAGAGTTAAACAGATAGAAAATACAAATTCCCAGCATCAATGTCAGAAAATATATCGTATAGTTATGCAGACTTCTTTTTATATTTCCAAGCGCAATTTTACAATACATCAGCCGCATCACCTCCCAACAGGGAAACGACTTCCATAATTTCATCAAAGAATTGTTTTCGCCCCTTATTTCCTTTTACCAATTCATAAAACAGCTTCCCATCTTTGAGAAAGAGTATCCTTTGCGCATAACTGGCAGAAAACGGATCATGTGTCACCATCAGAATAGTTGCTCGCAGATCTTGATTTGCTTTCTTAAAACACTCCAATAAAAACCGTGCAGCTTTAGAATCTAATGCACCGGTCGGCTCATCTGCTAAAATCAACACCGGATTTGTTACCAATGCTCGAGCACTTGCAATACGCTGCTTCTGTCCTCCAGACATCTGATACGGATACTTTGTCAATACAGTTTCAATTTCTAACTTCTTCGCAATTTCCATTACTCTATCGTGAATATCCTTTGGCTGCGTTTTCAGAATAGACAATGCAAGAGCAATGTTTTCATAACCAGTTAGAGTATCAAGCAAGTTATAGTCTTGAAAGATAAACCCTAATTTCTCTCTGCGAAATTTTGATAATTCATTTCGCTTTAATTCCGTAATATCTTTATTTTCAATAAAAATATGCCCTGAAGTTACATCACAAATTGTCGCAATACAGTTCAACATAGTTGTTTTTCCACTTCCAGATGCTCCCATAATACCGACATACTCCCCAGGATTTACACAGAAACTCAAATCATTGACCGCCTGTGTGATGTTTCCTCTGCCGCCATAGATTTTCTTCAAATGTTCAACTTTTAATATTGGTTCCACTTATGGCACCTCCCATTCATCTTTACAGTATTAATTTATCTTAGAAAATACTCTCGTGCTATCTATCTTTCTAACGCTAACCTCACATTTATGTGAGAAAAGGGAGTTCATTAGATGAACCCCCCACCAACTGTAATACTCTGCTTACAATGCCGATATATTTCAATCAGCAAAAAGGATATGTGATCTATCTTTTGGAAAACACAGTGAAACAACCGTACCGCCTGCAGTATTTTCACGAATCGACAGTTTTAAATTCATTTTCTGACATAGTGTATTACACAGATATAAACCAATTCCCGTCGATTTTGCAAACTTCCTTCCATTTTCGCCAGTGAAGCCTTTTTCAAAAACACGATTGATATCCTGCTTCGGAATACCGATTCCATTATCGGCTATCTCCAAGAAGATGCTGTTCCCCTTTTCAAAAGCGGTGAAGCAAAGTTTTAAAGAGCCCTGCCGATATTTAATACTGTTTGACAAAATCTGATTCAAGATAAAATCTAACCATTTCGGATCAGCGAAAACGGTTTGATTCAGTCCATTTGTTTCAATCTCCGGTTTGCAGGAAATTAATGCCTGTGAATTGGATTTAAGTGCTTTATGAACCAGATCATTCAAATTTATTTCTCTAATCAGATAATCTTTCTCGACATTAAAACTACGGGCATAAAATAGTGCTTGTTCCACATCATTCTCAATTCGTTTTAACTCTCTTGAAATCGTTGAGGATTCTTCAAAAGCATGGTTTTCACATTGCAAAGCAATGCAAGAAATCGGTATTTTCACTTCATGGATCCAAGTTTCAATATACTCACGATACTCGTCTTGGGCAATACGATATTTCTCCAACGCATCATTCATTGATTTTGCAATTAGATGCAAACTGTCCGTAAATATCTCTCCTTCATAAAAATCCGGCACATTGATTAATCCTGCTACAAGGTATTTTTGTTTTGTTGAATCGAGCATGTTTTCAACCTGTTTATAAAATGCATTCTTCTTCCAAAATTCTATTCCCAAAGACAATATGTCTGCACAGAAAAGCATGATACATACAAAAATGGAAACCCAAAAACCTGCATTCATTGCATGAAAAAGAAATGTCAGAAAAATCAATACGAGCAAATGCAGCAACAAATTGATCTTCTTTTCTTTCAAAAAACGAATCAAATTCACAATAAATACCCCATTCCTCTCTTTGTTTGCACAAATTCCTTCGCACCAATTTCATCTAATTTCTTTCTGAGACGATTGATATTCATCGTCAGTGTATTATCACTGACAAATTCATCTGATTGCCAAAGTGTATCCATCAACTTTTCCCTAGATACGATCTTTTCCGAATTTCTCATTAATAACATTAAAATCTGACGTTCATTTCTTGTGAGTTCAACACTTCTTTCGCCATAAGAAACAAAACTTTTTGCAATATCAAGTTTTAATCCACGACAAGTAATCAAATCATCTTCTGTCATTCCTTTACTGCGTTTTAAAACAACTGCTATATGTGCAATCAAAACACCAGGATTAAACGGCTTGGCAATGAAATCATCCGCACCGATTTCCAATCCCATGATCTCGTCCATTTCTCCACTGCGGCTTGTAAGAATAATAATCGGAACAGAAGATTGTTTACGAATCTCTCGGCAAATATGAAAGCCGTCAAAATACGGCAGATTGATGTCTAAGATTATTAAATCCGGAGCAGTTAAAAGCACCTCCAATACAATATTCTCAAAATCATCACTAACAATGCCGGTATATCCATAACGACTTAGTAACTTCACAAGTTCATTACGATGCGTAGCATCATCTTCCACAATAAATATTCGACTCATAACATTGAATCCTCCATCTCAAAAATCCAGAAAGCTTTCTCCTGAATCATCTTTTTGATCCATTCCTTCTGCTTGCCACTTACATCACCAAATCTTTCTATGACTATATTTTCCATTTCTTCTACCTTTAAAATCTATGCAACCATAGAAACCCCAACCGCAGCACTGCTTGTTACGGCATATGGTATTTGAAGTTCAAACTCAGAATCAATAATTTCATTAGCATGATAAATATATCCCGAAACACCTGCACATATCTGTTCAACAGAATTACTCAAATACGTCAAAACATTTTCCTTCTTCTTGAAAAAATAAATCAATGGAATACCGTGATTTGATGTTCTCGGTTTAGATGAAGTATGAAAAAACATGATTCCTTCCCTGATTTTATCAATTTTTAATGAATTTGGACATTCAATCTTCATGGCCACCCATTTCCCATTACGTAATATTTATTGAATCAGTTTCCCTATTTTCAATTCCCTACGCCATGAAGGAGCCTCACAGTCATCAGACCAGTACTCATCCATTTCATAAATCAAATCATTTTTCAACTTTATAAAACTTACCACATGAAATGATATTTTTTTATCTGACGAAAAAACATGCCCGACCAGAATGACAGATGAATCTGTTTCTTCAATTCGCTCAATTTCACCAATCCATTTGCCCGGATAATCACAATTTACCCTAATAAATTCTATAACCGTAAACTGCTCATTTGTACAGCGCCAACGAATGATCGCATCTTTACAAAAATAAGATGAAAGCGCATCTCTATTCTGAGAAATGATATCATTCCAAAAAGAATTCACATTCATGCATGTAATCTCCATTTCTATTTTTAACTTATTTATCGTTTTAAACACATAATTTGACATATGTATTTCACATCATATGAAAGTTCTATTTTCAGGACTAACAGGTTGTTCATATTATCGTTCACAATAGAAGTTCCAACCGATATATCCTTACTATCGTTTTTAATTATATCAATAATATCACTTCCGAAAATTAAATTAGCAACGGAGTATAGAATTCTTCTTGAAATGTCTGTATATTTTATGTATATTATAGTGATTTAGTTCTTTTGAACTATCTGGAAGGTTTGGGCAAAGGAGGAATAATTTATGTATCACTATTTAATCAACGCTAAATTCAGAAAGATTCTAAAAGGTGAAGGAACAAAGCTGAGTCAAGCATTATGTCATCAATTAAGAATAGATTATGGAATTGGTGCTAACGCTCAACTTGTTGGAAGTGCTAAACGAAACATGATTACACAAAATGAAAATGGTCAAGTTGATATGGATTATAACCTAATCATTATGAAATCATCAATTATTGACGGGCAAGAACTTAAAGAAGCAGTAATGAAATCCTTTAATAAAGTGTTGAAGAAAAATGGTTACAAAGACTGCCAAGATTCCACTTCAGTTCTATCAACAGGTTTTTTACATTTTACAAAAGGAAATTCATCTGAGTACAAGTTTGATATTGCAATTGTTAAAGAAGATCAATATGGTAACTGGCACAGACTAATCCATCAGAAAACAGGATGGGTACAACATGATAGATGGTGCTGGAATCAAAGTCCAAATACCAAAAGAATTAGAGCAAAAGCGGAATATATAAAAGAACATTCCAAATGGCAATTAGTTAAAGATGAATACATCAAACTAAAGAACAATAACCTTAGATTTAATAACGATGGCTTAAGTTCATTCGTCTGCTATGAACAGGCAATAAATAACGTCTATAATAGACGATACTATTGATGATAAATCACCAAAACAATCCTTCTTAATTATGAGAAGTATTGTTATTTGGAGGACTATGCAGATAAGAATTAACAAAGAAATACGCAATTACACAAAATCCATTTTCTTCAGATTATCAATCAGGTGGTTTGCTTTCTCTTATGTAGCTTGTGTAATTGCAGGAATAACCTATTTAAAACTAAACACAGTTCTTGGAATGGAAATAACAAGCTGGTTATGCATCTTAATTGCATTACCATTTACCGGATTAGGATCTATTACATTTCAGGGATTAACATTTGAACATATTATTTTAGAGACTATTACCCCCTACTTTTCTTTCTAGTAAAAGATTAATCAGCATTCCCTATAATCTTTACTATAAATTAACAAAAGAACTGATTATTAAAGATCAGAAGGAGGATTCTAAACGTGATAAAAAGCTATACAATCATTCTCCTTCTATACATAACTTATGACTTATAGTTCTGCTTTAACCAATTTAATTCCAGGAACACTTATATAACATGAATATTTACTATTTTTTATCTGGTTATCATTGTTCAAACGTGAAGCACTAGCTGAAACATATACCTGTTTTCTCGCTCTGGTAACTGCAACATAAAACACCGAGAGTTCATCAACCATATTTGCAATAAATCCATCATCAAACTTTTCTGGGAAACTACATTTAGCACCTTCCTTAATGTATTTATTCCCACATAATTGGCAGCAAGAGAAACTTGGGAATAACCATGGTTCCAAATCCGAAATAACAACATAATCCCATTCAAGCCCTTTTGCACCATGTACTGTCGACAAAACCACATTTGCATCAACATATTCCATAGCTTGTTTTAACTGCCTATTTTCAAAAACATCCATAATAAATAAATATTTTTCTTCTGGTTGAAGATCTTTATAATCTTCTTTTATTTTAATTATAAATGCTTCAAGTAAAATCAATAACGAATTGATTACAGTACTATTATCAGTAATATATTCGTCTTTAATATCGTTTATAAATTTTGCCAATGATAGATTACTTATTCCTTTTTTACTACCGAATTTGTGAATAAACATCAGTTGACACTTTTTATGAAACTCTATATATTCATCATCTTCGTCAGTGAACATCCCATAGAAATAATCGATTTTGTTTTCTTCTAACTTTTGTTGCATCACCCCAACATTATTATTTCTTCCTCTGAATAGAATAGCTATTTTTACTTTATTGTCATTTTTCGATATTTGTTTTATAGCAGTGCAAACTTGATTGCATTCTTCGGCTTGGTTTTTTCCATAGAATCCTGGTATATTAGCTATATCTAATGGATGGCATCTGAATTCATTTTGAGCATTTATTCTGATATTCTTATCTAACTTAAGCATGTTCTCATTCGACATAAATCTATAGTTTTTGCTCAGTTCTATTTTTTCCATTCCAAATTCATTCCTTGCAATTTCCATTATGTCAGGTACAGCTCCAATAAACCCATAAATCCTTTGCAATGAATCTCCCAAGAATAACAAATGTGTTCTATCATTAATGATCCTATGTATAAGTTCCCATGCAATGTAATTGGTATCTTGGAATTCATCTACAACTATAACCGGATAATAATTTTGATAAAATTTTTGAACTTCAGGAAACAAATCAAACAATAATATCGTATATAAAACTAATGAAGTATGTGTGATTATCTTATGCGGCAATAGCTTGTTGGTTATTATATTTACATATTTCGATATTTTTTCTTGATCAAGTTTCTTGGATTTTTTTATTAAATTTTCAATAGAGAGTAAATACTCTATTTCATTATTCAATAAATAATTTCTTATATTTATTTCTCTTTTCAGTTCACCTTCTCCAATTGCGCGAAATAAGTTAGGATCATATTTTAACAATGGAGTTGAAGTTATTAAATAACCATATTTCTTTAGTATCTTTTTACAAAAACCATGATAATTTGTAATATCTATCGAATCTTTTAAAGATATTGGATTATTATCATCTTTTAATAGCAATGGCAATTTTGATGCCACATCTTTTTTTATTTTTAGTGCTGCATTAACACTAAAAGTTAGTCCTAACAACTTTTTAGGGTTTGGTATAAGCCCGCACGAATACAAATACGCGATTCTACTTACCATAGTAGTTGTTTTTCCATATCCTGCTGGGGCTTCTACAATAACACGTGGTTTCTCCGAGAATATAACTTTTAACTGTTGAATATCTCCATCGTGTATTTGTTTAAGTTTTTCCGGTATATTTACTTTATTTATTTCCATTAGCTATCTCCACCGCTTCATATAAAGCATCGGTATAACATTTTGGTATCGAATCTCTTGGAACTAAATCCCCAATTAGTCGCCCGGTTAGCACTCCTTTTGTTTTCATCCACCAAATCGAGTTAAAATCACAGAAATCAATCGCATTACTATCATCTATTTCTATTAGTTTTTTTGGTTTATACCCATCCAAGCTTCTATTTATTTTTTTGAATTCTTTCTTCACATAGTTCGAATCCATAACTGTTTCAACCTGACTATTAATCTCTTTGGAAATAGTTTTAATTAATTTAACTTTGCCATTTTTGAAAAGGGATTTTACAATTTCAACTTCCAAGCAAGGCTCATTAGTATAGTATTCTTGATTAACACCAGAAACCCTATCTCCTTTAACATCTCCATCGTAAATAGCCACTGATGGTATCTTGAAGTAATCCAATAATTGTCTTAAATATTGAATGTTAGACTCACCATGGCCATGTATCGCGCATATACAATTATCATCTAATGATATACCTAATTTTTCAGCAAAATAAGGGATACATCCATATTCTGTCTCCCCTTCGAACAAAATAACACAATGCGCATAGAACGCTTCTCTCAAATCTCTAAATTTCATAATTAATTGTTTTTCAACGCTACTAGAGAATTTTACATTTGAAGAATCCCAACTTACCACATCAGTTTTTTCGTTAATTCTGCAAAATCTGATTATATTTCTGTAATCATCAACTAAGACATCTGGCGAATGTGTAACAATAATTAACTGCCCGTCTAGACCATCTATATCAAAACACTCTTTTAATAAACGTATAAATTCTTCGTCTTTATTATCCAAAATAGATTTGTAGTATTTTATTAATGATCTTTGTAAATATGGATGAAGATGAACTTCAGGCTCATCTAAAGCAACAATAATTGGAAGTAATTTTCTTCCATCTTTATCATAAGAAATGTGTTCTTTAATATTCACAGTTCTTTTATTGAACAATGTCATTATCTGGCTCAATACATTAAGAGAAGCCATAGCAATATACTGAATACCACTTCCAGTTGTTTCTAATTGTCTAACTTCGTCCGAAAAATAAAATAAATTCGAAATAATATCATTCTGTTTTTGTAATACTGTAGCTTTAATGCCGTATTGTGAAAAGCCTTTAATACAAGAAAGCTTATCATTAACATAATCTGAAAATATAGCTAACGTTTCTTGATTTAAAAAATCGCTTTTATTGCTTTCGTCCTGAAAGTATATTTTAGAAATACCAGAAAATACTTTTCCTGCGGTGTTAGGAGAGCTGATTTTCAATTCTTTCATTGGAGAGTCAGTTGAAGAATATCTTATATAATGTATTTTCTTTATGCTTTTAATAGGAATTGTTTCATCAGTATCTAGGCAAGTAACAGTTGGAAATGAATCGTTAATATTTTGCTTATAAAGTAATGATATTTCGTTTGAGTTATCAGGTGAGAAATTATCTCCAAAATATCCTTTTTCATAATCCTCGAGTTTCAATTTTAAAACCATTTCGATATTGAACTGTTCATTGAAGTAATCATCTTCGTCAAATTTTTTCCCATTTAATACTATTTCTAAAATATCAAGAAGATTGCTCTTTCCTAGATTGTTTTCACCTATTATATAATTGCTATCGCTATTAAAATTGATTTCTATACCACTTAAATTTCTATAATTTGATATTTTAACACTTATAATCTTCATTATTGCGCCTCCTTATCAATAGCCAAACATTTTTAAGCTAACAATTTCTTGTTCTAATTTAAAATTATTCTTCAGTATCCACTCTATGCACTCCTGATATTCAGAGTTATCTTTTAAGTTAGTTAACCTTACTACATCATTTTCCGTTAGCGATTTAACGTAATCTTTGTAGTTATCATTTTGCAAAGTTTTTTTATCCATGCAAAACAAATCAAACTTCATATTCGTCTGTTCACACAATTTTTTATGAATCCAGAAGCCGCCAGCATCAATATCACCAAAATGTAAATATCTTTTATCCGGATTATTTTCTATCAATTTCTTAATAAAAGTTACTTGTGGTTTTGTGGCAAATCCACCTAAATAGATATAGCAGTCTCCTTGATTCATTCTCAAAAAAGATGTTTTATTTTCTATTGTCATAACTCTATCTGAGTTAACTACAATTCTTTTGATTTTATCAATATCCTTAATAGAAAATGATACACCTCCTGTTAAACCATCTATATCAATTGTTTTATTTTCAAATCCAATTAGAACTGGCCCTTTAATACAGATTTCCTGATCAATATCGTAAACATTAAATCTTTCTAAAAGATTTTCTTCTCTGAATACATCTTCACCGTTTTTTACATAATAGCTATACAAAATGCTACAAACTTGTGTTTTCCTGTAATTTTCTAAATATTTTGAATCACCAAATATTAACATTGATACTTCTCTTATATATAAAAACTCTTTGTTATTCTCTAAGAATGTGATTATTTTTAAGATATCTTCTTCTTTCATCACATCCAGCCGAATCGATCTATTCTGAATTGTATTTTCTAATTCATCAATATAGTAATTAACAATTTCACCTTTATTTCTATATTTTTTGATAATGGATTTTAATTCATCCACAGCAAAAGATCTTGGTATAATATCCAAGTTTTTTGCGGCATATTCTTCTAATGATTCAACATTATCAACGCAAAGATAAATCTTCTCAAAGTCTTCACTTAACTTTAGTTTTGATACAGTAATAAAGCCATATTCTTCTAATGAAATAATAGCTTTATTAACCAACTCTTTCTCATTCAAATTAACGTTGTAATCAGAATAATCCTTTAAAATTTTAGTTGCTGGCAAATCGATTCTTCTATTGATCTCTGCATCTTTATGTATTGCTTTTCTCTTGTAATACTTCTTTAATAGAGCATTTACAATCTTTATTTCATACTTATTCATAGAACTTGATCGCTCCTAAAGTCATATTGCTCTTATTAATCTTTTTAATCGGTATTACAGCATCACATTCTTTTCCGATGGAATCCAATTTATTTGGTGGTGCACAGAAAATCACCTGAAATTCCTGGGTTTTAAAGAAATCAAGCATAATCTTAATATTCTTATCACTCATCTTTTCAAACGGTTCATCAATAAACACTAATCTTGTTGAATTCTGTCGCGAATTATAAATAATAGCTAACGCAGCCGAAAGAATAATAGTATATGGAATCTGAGTACCCGCACCAGAGTTATATCCTGCTAATTTTGATAGTCTACCATTTGTGATTTCTTCGTTATTAACGATAACTTCATATTCCATGTAGTTTCGATAATCAGCGAAATCATTTAGACGATCATCATTATTTTTAGAGATAACTCTATTTACAATTTCTTTAATCTCTTCTTCACGTTTTGTTGCTTCATTTTCATCATATCCAACAACAGCATCGATCATAATCTGGCCCTCGTCAATACGATTTGTCTTCTTTAGATAATCCGCATATTCAAGGATACGTGCGTAATCTGATGTTCCAGAAACGTTCTTAACATCAAATTGATATGTAGTAGTAAATTGAAGTTTCTTTAGTTGTTTGTTAATTTCTTTAATATCAGACTGTGCTTCTTCAATATTTCTCTTGATCTTCAATACGAACTCATTCTTGAAGATTCCTTCATATTTTCTTGTTTGGATTGCTAATTTATCTTTAATTCCTTCGAAGTTATCAACCTGTAATCTGTTCTTTCTTCTTCGATAAATAGATTCATGTTCTAAACCAATAGGCAATATTTCTTCTGGACGTTTACCTGTATTGTATACAGATTGCTTATTTGTAATATTACGTTCACATGTGCCTTTTTCAGTTTCTGTTCTTAAACGTGTTGATGTAATCATTACATCACCAGTTTCTCGTTTTCCATCAGCAAACTGATCATATTCATCCTTTGCTTCTCTAACTTCAATTGGATAATCAACAGATAAATTATCTAGTTTGTTTTCAAGATCAGCCTTCTTGGTATCTAGTTCATTATTCATTGATAACAATGAACTATTCTCTGCTTCTAACTGAATCTTGGTTTGCCTATTTAAACTAATAGATTTGTTTAAAGCGCTAAGTTTATTTTCTATATCTGTGATACGTTCTACTAATAATAAGTATTCATTATTATGTTTTAAAGCTTCTTCTAACTTTCGAATTCTATCATTGCATTCATATATTTCAATTTGATTCAATGAATGATTCTTTGGAGCTTCTAAATTGTATTCTTTATTAATTATCTGATTAATGACTTTTGTTGAAGAAACTTTGCAGGCATTTAGATTTTGCTTTTCTAGTAATGCTTTTTCTTGGTTTTCTAATGATCTTTTCTGTTTAATAGCTCTATCTTTATTTAGCTTAACTGCATCTTCACCTAAGCAATAAGAATCAAGCTTATTAAAATTTAAGAAAGATACTGCCATATTTCTAGAAATCTTACCTTCTTTAGATATAGCACTTTCAAAGTTTGGAACATCATCTAATTCAACAGCATGAATTCGGCCTAACCAATACGCAAAGTATTTCTTTGCAGTTTCATTTTTAATTTCTAATTGATGTAATAGTGAATCATCAACAACATCAAAATCTCTATTGACAAGTAATTTCGTGTTTACTAATTCAACATATTTGTATTGGGAATTATCCATTACTTTATTAGCTATATGGAAATACTCTGGCTCAACTAAAATACTATAACGGTGAATTCCTAAGAATGTTTCGATTGAATTTCTCCATTCCTCATTCTTTAATTCAATGACAAAAGAACTAGAAAATCTAGCTTCACTATTAATATTCAATTCTCTAAATTTGTTGTTTATTTCTCTTATTAAAGCCAGCTGGTTTGATACTTTTGAATAGTCAGGAAGATTCTTATCACAAGCTTTAATAATTTCATCGAGCTCAAGTATTTGTGTTTGAATAGAATTTATTGAATCACCTAATTTGTATGCTTCTCTATTTAAATCCTCAAGTAGTTGATCAACTCTGTTTCTAAATTCATTTATTTCATTATTCTTTACCGAAGAAGATATATCTGGGTCAGATAGATTTGATAATTCAAAATCCATTGACATATTATCAACAAATTCTTTAATTCTATTTGATAGCAAATCCAATGCTTTGATCTTCTCAATATATTCGACTGATTTAGCATTTAACTTAGCCAGGGTATCCTTTTCATCTTGGATTGCTTTTGTACCATCCATCTGATCCAACTGACGATTGGCATTTCTTAATTCGATATCTTTTTGTTCTTTATCAGCTTCTTCTTGCTTTAATAAATCTGATAATCTATTTATTTCAAATGAGTTATCATTGATTTTCTTGATATTGACATCAATCTTTTTACCGGCATTTAGTAATTCTTTGTAAATACGTTTTGCATTATCTTTCGTAAGTCTAAAATTAACACGAGCATAATCATTGAATGCCTGTAAGATTTCATCAAGATCATTTATTTCTTTTTCAAGAATTTCAAAAGACTTGGTTATTTCATCAATACTGTCTTTTGCTTCTTTTAATTTATTTAGATTGATATTTTTATCCTCAAGAACAGATTCTTTAATGAACTGTTGAATCTTTGCTTCAGGATTATATGTCATGATGCTTTTTAGTTTTCTTTGGTATTTAGTAATACCTTCGCTTTGCAGTTTTAGACCTGTCATAGTCATAAACTTAACAACACCATTGTTCTTGTTTAATAGTTCTACTCTATTAGCATCTCTAAATTGTTTTGATCCTAAAACATACTTCTTTCCGTCTTTCTCACTAAAGAAAGAAATATCTTTTAATGTTTTGTTTTCGATAGAATACCAATAATTATCAACATTATCACTTGAGTTAGTTTCTAAAATAACTCCTAATACAAAATCTGTATCATATAACTCGTTATGATATTCTAACGCAATATATGTATACACATTAGGATGGCTACTAGATGATCTTGCATACTTTCGAGTATCTGGATCAATTAAACATCTTGTATACGAAGATAAAGTTCTTCTTCCAGACCCAACTCTTGTAGCGGAAGTCGCTTTATTAAAATCTGTATCACCAGTAAAAGCATACTTGATCGCATCAAGTACAGTCGATTTACCGCATTCGTTTTCACCTGTGATTAATGATAAGTTTTTACCAATAGGAATTGTTTTATCAACAAATCCATACCAGTTCAATAAATATACTTGTTTAAGGATTATCTTACTCATTCAAAGTCCTCCTCATTATCAGTATCTTCTTCGTATTCAGTTTTGCCTAATTCAGCTGTCATTTCTTTAACAACACTTAGGAATTGTTCTTTATCCATTGCAAATTGAAGCGTTGGATATAGAGCTACAACAGTATCTGATTTCATATCAGCTTCAATATAATTAATTAAACTGAATCTTTTAAATGTCTTTAAAGCATTCTTTAATTCATTTGGAGACATGCTAATAGCATACTGTTTTTGCATATCTACAATGTCGCCAAACTCAATATAGGTTTCTTCTGCTTTACCAAATCTTTCAAGGAATAACATCCAAAGAACTAGTAAAGTAAGTACTTCATTATTAGAAAAATTAACGTGGCTGATTTTCTTCAATCCAACAGTTTCTGTATCCGATTCACTTTGGATTAACATTGCATATTTGAATTCATCGTCTACAACAATGTCATATCCCATAATTTTTAGGTAACTTGAAATATCTACTCTATTAGAAGAATAAGAAAGATAGTCGAATAGTAAAGAATCTTTATCAGCTACGATAAAAGTCGAATCCAAAAGTTTTCTAACACATCTTTTGAACTTCATTAATTCTTCATCGCGAAGTTTTTCTAAAAAATCGTAATATGCCATTATCCTTTCCTCCTTACTACCATATTCGTAATAGCAGCTATAGCTGTATCTTCATATCCTTCATTTAGTTCGACAGTATAATCGAAATCTTCTTCTCCTGAATAAATGAACGCTGAAGCAAACATCAATGCCTCTTCTTTATTCTTTATATACTTACTTTTAATGAATGGCAATTCACTTTCTTTAAACATTAAGTTAAAGAAATCATTTGTTCTTTCTATTGAATAAGGATTAATCGAATTATCCATTAATTCTTCAGTAATCCTATTCTTTTCTTCATCCGTCAAATCATCAATATCAATTGCCGTAAAGCCAACGTCAATAACTTGTCTTTTCTTCTTCTGATATGATTTGCGAGAAATATATTTTTGTGATCCTATATCAACACATCCTTGCAATACATCAAGTATCGTTTCTTTTTCATCATCATTTGTTTCTTTGATTCGAGTAAGAATCGCATCAATTGATGATTGCACATTCATTCCGCTACTTGTAACTAGTCTTATTCTCATGTTAGCTAATCGATAATATTTATTGATGCTTTCATCGACTGTTTCCATATTTTCTGGATATTCTATCGAAATGTAATAATGCATTTCATCAATATATTTAGTTAGCAAATCCTTTGCTTCTTCATAATCAACCTGCATTCGTTCACTGTATTCATTAACTGCTACTTCAAATAATGAATCCTTCTTAAATCTTCTTAATTGTTCTGATATCCCTTTTAAAATAGAAGGAATTAAACCATTGTTTTTCATGTAGAAATAATCATTAAAGAATTTTTCTAAGAATTGATCACCTAGTAAGTAATTACCCATACTAGATAAATCACTTATCTCAGTAATCTGACTTAGGATAATTGAAATACTATCTTTAAGATCAAGAACCTCATTCTTTAACTCAGCTTCATCATCCATTAGTGGAACAATTACCGAAGAATATGGTCTATCTTTACGAGCTGAATTCTCACTATATGTACTTTGAAGAATTTCATACATTGATAGAATCCTATTAGAAATAGCAGCATCATTCTTTCTGTTACTAATACGGTTTAAAAAATCAACAATTCTTCTGCAGTTAGATGTAATGTTAGTGATATATTCACCACTTCTTCCAAGTTCTGGCTTCGATAACCATCCACATTCTCTGAATTTACGGATGATTTTCACTGAATCTCTGTCATCATAACCAAAATCAGTATCATCATTTTCTACATGATACTGTTTATTACTTAGATATAATTCAAGCGTGTCTCTTACGTTTGTTTCATATAATACTGGTGTTGATTTCGAATACTCAATAAGCTCAGTAATGCATTTGAAATAAATCCTCTTATTTACGCCAGTAAGAGGACTAAAGAATTTTTCATTTCTTAGTGTTTCGAATACATCCATTAAAATTCACCTCAATTATTTGTTCAATGTGATAACAGGCTTCCCATCAAACGCTGTAACCTGATATTTATCATCTAGAGCAATCATTTCTCTAGTAATTTTGCATTTAAACGGGAACATTGCATCCCATTCATTAATATCCTCTAAAGAGATATAACTACTATCTACAGTCTTTAGATAAGTAAAAGCAATAAAGTTCTCCGCTTCATCATTTTATACTTCATGAGATACTTTTGAATATCTTCCCTTTATCGCTTGAACACCTTCGATACTCTTCATAGTAGCTGCAATCTTATCAATGGAATGATATAAAGTAGTTCTTTCTCCACATTGATCAAACATTTTATCTTTCAATTGGCCCAATGTAATATCATCCTGGAATTTGAAATTTTGCCCATTGTATTGCATATGTCATCAAATACCGGATAAACAGATATGAACATGCACCAAAAATAGCTTCCTTATCTTCTAGATACTTTTCTACTAATTTGAACGCCTTTTTTCTTAATTCATCATTGCATTTTAGCCAGATATTAATCAAAATATCTTTTGTTTTCCTTAAAATAAATATTCCCGGGCAGAGCCCTCAAACGTCCACTGGGCGTTTGCCTTCTTCACTTCGCCTGAAGCGGGGTATTCTCTTTCCTAGATGGCTACACTTTCATATATAATTGCTTATACTCATCTTGTGTACCTTGTTGTTTTACATATTTTTGTATCACTGCTTCGTTTGTATTCTTCCCTACACTTGTTACAAAATATCCATCGCTCCAAAACTCTCCTCCCCACAATTTCTTCTTTACCTCAGGATGTTCGGCAAATACTCTCTTTGCAGTTATGCTTTTGACTACTCTTATGATTTCTTGGGGACTCTTGCTTGGCACTGACTGTATCAAAAAAATGTACATGATCTTTATCTGTTCCTATTTCCAAAAACGAAATCCACTCGTTTCTCAACTCTATCTCCATACATGTTTGCCGAATGCATTCATCCACACTTTCATCTATCACTACGCGACGATATTTTGCTGGACACAAAAAGTGGTACACAAGATTCGATACATTATGTGATAGATGATAATAACTGCTTTCCTGTTCCGTTGCCCGTAGCCATCCCTTCGAAAGATATTATACACCTGCAATTCACAGGTGTATGTACTGCCTATGGCAGTAATCTTTCTCAGGCGATTACGCAACAAAACTGCGGGGAAATATGCCCATGCACGACTCCGCTCTCGTTATGTCATTATTATACCAATAATATCACTTCCAAAAATTAAATTATGTAATGACTTTCTAAATAAACAGAAATTGAAATGTTTTATTAGGCAACCAAAAAGAGAAATTCAGAAAATAAAAAGCATAAATTAACGATTATCACTACAGATAATGTTAATCTAAGTTCCAACTATACTGCACGAAAGCAAATTAAAAAGGGCTCTGTGTAAAAATCGCTGATTAAAAAATCACAATTTTACACAGCCCTTTTTGAATCTCCCAATTGCAAATAAAATTAACGCTTGGAGAATTGTGGAGCGCGACGAGCACCCTTCAAACCGTACTTCTTTCTTTCCTTCTCACGGGAATCACGTGTTAGGAAACCAGCCTTCTTTAATGCTGGTCTGTAGTCAGCAGAAGCTTCTAGAAGAGCTCTAGCAATACCATGACGCATTGCACCAGCCTGGCCAGTATAACCGCCACCTGCTACGTTGATCTTGATATCGAACTGTTCCTTAGTTTCTGTGAGTACTAATGGTGAATTAACTACCATGCGTAATGTTGCTTGTGGTAGGTATTCTTCTAAAGTACGACCATTAACTGTTACAACACCTGTACCCGGAGTCATGAAGACACGAGCAACGGACTGCTTACGGCGTCCTGTTCCAACATAAGTTACTTTCTTCTTAGTTGCCATCTTGTCTTATCCTCCTTACTTTACCTTCAGCTCAACAGGCTTCTGAGCTGCATGTGGATGTTCAGCACCTGTGTAAACAAATACATGCTTACGTTGTACATCACCCAATTTGTTATGTGGTAACATACCCTTGATGGCTTTTTCAACCCATTCAACAGTGTAGTTTTCACGCATAACCTTTGTACTTCTTGTACGAAGTCCTCCTGGATACATAGAATGACTATAGTAGAACTTCTTTGCATCCTGGTCACCACTGATCTTAATCTTGTCTGCATTGATTACGATTACATAATCTCCACAGTCAACGTGTGGTGTGTAGGCAGGCTTGTGCTTGCCTCTTAATAATGTTGCTACTTGAGTAGCTAGACGTCCTAATGTGCAGTCTGTTCCATCAACGATATACCACTGACGAACAACTTCACTTGGCTTTAACATAGTTGTCTGACGCATTTTTACTTTCCTCCATATGTAGTTTCCGGGGCTACATTGGCATGAAGTGCCATTTATCATTTTAGCCTCTGATACCTCACAAGTCAATTAGATTATTTCGATTCTTCGACTGAATTTGATACGATTCTTCCACTTTTTGTATAAATAAGAATTGGCTTAAAATTTACTTGCTTGCGTAAGCGTTCTTCAAGTTGTGGAAGTAGAATATTTGCTAGTGGGATTCCACGTTCTTCTTCAAGAATATGAATGCTAGCTTCCCCTTGATTAATTTCATAATATCCCAATAATTCTTGGCTGTGTCTTGTTGTCATTGCATAGAACTGATGACTAGCATTTTCTTTGATAGCTTGTTCTAAAGCAGGTAGTTCTTTGTTTGTACAAGAGATATTATCCCCCACTAAAAACTCTCGAACCATTCCTGTTTCATGTAGTGCTAATGTTTTAAAGTAATCAACATACTCCAATGTCAGTCCTTCTGCCGGACTATTTTTATGCGGGAAGCTTTTACGCTTTGCCTCTAGAATCTCTTGGATATGTGATGGTTCATACTTACGCTTCCCAATTTCAATTAGCACAGAAGCCATCATGCGAACCATATAACGTAAGAAACCCTTTCCTACAAAGGCTAATGTAATGACACCATCCTCTTCCGTTAATGTAATGGAGCGGACTGTTCTTGCTTGATCCGGATACTCTTCTAGTGAACTGGAATTTAAGGATGTAAAATCATGTGTTCCTACAAGGTACGGTATACCTTCCTTCATTTTTTCTACATCTAGATGAATTGGACATTGGAAGGCTGTATCCTTTGTAAATACGTTGTATGGTCCATTATTGATGCGATAGTTATACTGCTTAAAGCGTACATTATATCTTGCGTGGAAACAATCATCCTCTTCTTCTACCGACATGATATGAATATCATTTGGAAGGAAAGCATTAATTGCGCCCATCCACTTACGTGCTGGCATCTCACGTTTTGTATCAAACATGAATACCTGTGCTTTTGCATTTACTCCTGCATCCGTTCTACCAGATCCAATCACATTGACCTTTTCTTGTGTAATACGCTCAATCACTGTCTCTAGGATTTCCTGAATAGAATCACCCTTACGCTGTGATTGCCAACCAGAGTAGTTTCTGCCAACATAAGATACGACACATTTATAGCGCATCATAATAAAATTGCCAATCCAATCATCACAATTAGAGTTGTAAAGGCACCAAGTAATAAGAAGTAATCACGCTTTCCCATCTTTAAGACTTTATAACGTGTACGCTTTTCTCCTGGCGCATAGCCTCTAGCCTCCATGGCATTCGCAAGATCTTCTGCACGCTGCAAAGCAGATACAAATAGTGGGACAATCAGAGAAAGGATTGCCATGACTCTCTCCATGAGTTTTCCTTCCTTCATATCGACACCACGTGATTGTTGCGCCTTCATAATACGTTGTGTTTCCTCAATTAGGTCTGGAATAAAACGTAGCGCAATACTAATTAGCATCGCAATTTCATGTGCAGGCACATGGAATTTCTTCAAAGGCATTAATAAATCTTCAATCCCTAATGTCATATCTAAAGGTTTAGTTGTGGCAGTCAGACAGGTTGTAATCATAATCATCAACATCAAACGAATCGCAATATAGAGTGTTTGAAATACTGCTCCACTATAGATGACAAAGCTACCAAGCGTTAATAATGGTTCCCCTGTCTTCATCACAAATGCATTGATGATTAACAAGAAGAATAACATCATCAACATTGGCTTCATCGATTTCCAAATAAAGCCAAAGCTCAGCTTTGAAATTAGGATTGTACTAGCAGCCACGATAAAGATAACTCCATAACCAATCCAGCCCGCTGGAATAAACACCGCAATTAACATTACCAACATCGCAATGATCTTTGCGCGTGGATCCATCTTATGAATTGGTGAATCTAACGGCAGATAACGTCCAAGTGTAAAATTACCCATGTTTCTTCACCTGCCTTACAATCTCTTTCGCAAGCGAAGGAATATCATTGATTTCATCCAAAATTTCAAATCCATTCTTGCGTAAGCTATCTTTCATCTGAATAAATGCTGGCGGTAAAATATTCATACTGCGACAAAGCTCAGGGTTATCAAAGAACTTCTTCGTACTATCATGAAAGCGAATCTTTCCATCTTCCACTACAACTACTTCATCACAATACTTATATACCTGTTCCATATCATGCGATACAATCAGCACTGTCTTATTGTATTTACGGTTTAATGCATAGAACAGCTCCATCATCTGTATTGTACCGATTGGATCAAGTCCTGCCGTTGGCTCATCCAAGACAATGACCTTTGGATCCATCGCTAAGATACCCGCAATTGCTGTTCTTCTCTTCTGTCCTCCAGATAATTCCAGCGGACTCTTTTCATAGTTTTCTACACCAAGACCAACTAACTTGAGTGCATCTTTTGCCTTCTTGATGGCTTCCTCTTCCGTACATCCAAAGTTCTTTGGACCAAACGCAACATCCTTCAACACAGTTTCTTCAAACAACTGATATTCAGGAAACTGGAATACAAGACCTACATCCCCACGCAAAGATTTGAGCTTCTTTGGTGTCTCCTTTGCGCTAATCGTACGATCAAGAATATGAATCGTTCCTTCGGTTGGCAACAGTAATGCATTCAAATGTTGAATCAGTGTGCTCTTGCCAGACCCCGTCTGGCCAATAATCGCTGTAATTTTATTTTCTGTAATATTGAGGTTGATATCCTGTAAGGCATCATATTGATAAGGTGTACCGGTGCTATAGACATGTTTTACATGCTCGAATGTAATTGGCATAATTCTTCCACCAGTCCTTCCTGTGTAATATGCGACGAAACATGCAGACCACATGCCTGCAATTCCTCACTCAACTTTAAACTAAATGGAACATCAAGCTTCATTTTCTTTAATTTCTCTGGATCTTGAAAGACTTCCTTTGGTGTTCCTGTGATTGCCACATGACCGCCATCCATTGCAATGACATAATCACTCTTGGCAACTTCATCAATGTCATGTGTGATAGAAAGAATCGTCAATTTACTTTCACCATGTAGTTCAGTAATTACACGTTTGATTTCATCCTTCCCCTGTGGGTCTAACATGGATGTTGCTTCATCAAAGATGAGAATCTTTGGTTTCATCGCAAGAACACCCGCAATCGCAACACGCTGTTTCTGACCACCGCTTAATCGTGTAGGTTCTTGATTCAGATACTTCGTCATACCGACTAGAGCTGCATTTTCTTCGATGATACGATCCATATCTTCTTGAGGAACACAATGGTTTTCAAGTCCAAAAGCGATATCATCTCTCACCGTGGAACCAATAAACTGGTTATCAGGGTTCTGGAAAACAATACCGATATCGGAACGAATTTTGTTTAAGTTTTCTACATTTAATTCCATACCGTCCACCATGATAGAACCGGAAGCCTTCTCTAATAGACCCGCAATCAACTTTGCGATTGTGGATTTTCCACTACCATTATGTCCGATAATTGTTGTATAGGTTCCTTCCTCAATCGAGAAGGAAACTTCATCAATTGTCTTCGCACTTTCATCATATGCAAAACTGAGATTTTTTACTTCAATAATCCCCATGTGCTTTTATCTCCTGTACTTCTTACACAGCTTTTGTATCCTTACAAAGCGTGCATATTATATCATTCTTTTTCACTTACACTCAAACTACAGACCTAAATCTCGTTCATTTCTATGAATTTCTTGTAATCGTATAAAAAGTTGAAGCTTTCACTCCAACTTTATTACTTATAAAACCTGTTTGAAATTACTTTTGAATCGAGTAGTTTTGGTAACTACCATTTAATACAGCCGCTTGATTTGCGACATTCAAAATATCGCTAATGATTGCGCCATCTTCTACAAATAGTTTCTTTGTGGTGCCCTCTTGTGAACATTCATAGCCTGCAGCTGTCATAATATCTGCGAATGCTTCAAAGTTCTTTTCACTATCGAATGATACATAGTGATGAATTGTAACGAGTGTATCCTGTTCGAACATACCGTTTAAAGAAGCTGCTTCTGCTAGTAATTCTTCTACGAAGTCTGGATTGAGATATGGATATACACCACATACTTCCTGTACTTCAGCGGAACGATCACTTGCATCATAAGTGGGCTGTGCTACTCCATCTCCATCTGAAAGAGTTATAAAACGCACTTCATTATCATCATTTTCTTCTTTATTTTCTGTTTCTTTCTGATCTTTTAAAAGTTTTACTGCAACGACCGCACCAACTCCGACAGCCACCGCAAGAGCACCGAATAGTCTATTGAACATAGTTGTCTCCTCTCTGTCTCTCTATGCCATATTCTAGCACATCTTGCTAAAATACCCTAACGGAAACATCATCGGCTCTTCTCTAAATACGTCATGATACTAACCGCATTTGAGGCAGCACCTTTACGAATCTGATCTCCACAACACCAAAGACTAATACTATTT
>ERZ772960.858-NODE-858-length-25296-cov-4.584327_pt1 | contig 25296 bp, 25 predicted proteins | sample MGYA00580678_ERZ772960 | MGnify/ENA primary metagenome ERZ772960 (study PRJEB29015, sample SAMEA2737930) | human oral metagenome | biome: human oral; feature: human-associated habitat; material: dental | place: China | collected 2059 ... | reverse complement strand
TCACATAGAGTGCGCCTGTGGGATTGCAGAAGTCGTATTGACAATCCACAACCACCAAAGTTATTTCTTCTTTCATCTTCTTTTTGATTTTATCATTCTCCGACTATTTCACCGCTGCAACAGACCACAGCATCGCTATTTCCCCGAAAGATCCTCATCGCTCTGCCAGATACCGCGCCACCTCGTCTGCCGACAGTCGCCTCACCTGCGTGCCGGGAAACTCTCGATAGGTATCGGCACGAAAGAGAGGGCGGCCACCGGTGCACGTCTTCGTCTTATTCTTCTTCAGGTAAGCTTCCGCCTCCGTTTCGTCGGCAAAAATCTTGTATGAAAGTCTTCCCTTGTCGTCTTTCAGTTCATAGATACCACAGGGATGCCGCATCGTATGTTCGGCCGTTCGCAGATAAAGCTTGGCGATATCAGCCGACTTGAACGGGAAGTTCCATCTTTGCAATCCCCTTTTCGGTTCGCGCTCGATGCAGATGCACCTGCCGCAAGTGCCGCAGATGTATTGTGTGTGATGCAGCAGGCAGTCTTCGGGATGGAGCAACGGAGTGGCTCTGTTGTCCGTGGCATAACATTCGGGACAAGGCGTTTTCATATTCCCTCCCCTCTGACGTACATCTTGCGATAGCGCGAGCCAACGTTGTGCAGTTTCCCCTCTGCCTCGAGCCGGCGGGCAAGGCGATAAGCCACGGGCTTGGAGAGGTGGAGCTCGGAGCGCAGGTCGCCCACAAAGATATAATCCGACTCGGCGAAGAGCCTGTCGAGCGCCGCCTCGATTTCTTCTGCCGTAGGCGTAGCATGAGGCTCATAGCGATAGGTCACGTTTTCGAACCGAGTGTCGGCCAGCGCCTTGAGCAGTTGTTTCTCGGGGCGGAAGTTCACCGTTCGCACCCGCGGATTGCGCAATCGCATCTTGTGCGTTTTGGGGTCTTCGTACAGTTCGCCCTTCACCGCGAGCGAGAAGTAACCCAGCCCGGGCAGATGCACGCGATTGCCCAGCATCAGCTGTTGGGCCAGTTCATATCTGATAGCCTCGAGCGTTCCCACAAGGTCGGCCACGGTCATTGCCGTTGCCTTCTCCACCCGCTCGCCCAGAAGCTCCAGTCCCACGGTTTCATACTCGTCGAGCACCGCCCGAAACTCCTTGTTGTGCGGCAGCTTCCCGCCGTTTTTTAATAATCTGTAAGGTACAGCCATCGCTTTTCGTTTTAAGTTTGAATGTCGCCGCCCTCCTTATAGGACTATGACACGATTTATATAGTATCTATTACTGTCCATATACTTAGATTATCAAATTTTCAGCATGCAGATAATTATTTTTCAGCATGCAGATAAATATTTTTCAGCATGCAGATAATTATTTTTCAGCGTGCAGATAATTCTTATATCTCGGTACAAAGATAATGATAGTTACGGAATAAACCAAACGATTATCATATAATATTTGTGATGGCAGTATATTTGTACGCGAATTCGGGATAAGGCTACCTGAACTGTAAGCCCCGACGGGGCGTAAGACCTTAGGCAGGGTGTGAAGCTCGAAAGAGCGTCACACCTGATAAGCATGTGTAGAAAGACGAACCCCGTAGGGGTGACGGAGGGTGGAGAGTTCGTGTTCTGTCGCCCTTTTAGGGCTTAGATAGCGGGAATCCACAACACAGGGGCTGCGCTACTGCTTACCCCTGTCTAAGGGCTGTCGCCCCTTTGGGGCTATTGGGTAAGATTCTCTTATCCCGAACTCGCGTATTGCTTATAACCGATGTTAATTTTTTCACATTCTGACCGCTCTGCGCTCAGGCATTTAGGGGGTGAAACGCTTCGGGGTGATTTCATGCTTAGGAAATGAAAATATTTTTGTATTTTTGCACGGCTCATTCCCCGATGGAGGGAGCAAAAACATTTTTTTAACGATGGACGACGAGATAAAAGACAATTACGCGCAAAATGCGGAAACAGAGGAGCCGGGCGAAGGGGCACACTCCGATTATCAGCCCGTAGACCGTTTTGATGCTTCGGCTGTGAAGCATCTGAGCGGCATGTATCAGAATTGGTTTCTTGATTATGCTTCTTACGTGATACTCGAACGGGCTGTCCCCCACATAGAGGACGGACTGAAGCCGGTGCAGCGGCGCATCCTGCACTCGATGAAACGGATGGACGATGGTCGATACAACAAGGTGGCGAACATCGTGGGGCATACCATGCAGTTTCATCCCCATGGCGATGCTTCCATAGGCGACGCGTTGGTGCAGTTGGGTCAGAAGGATTTGCTGATAGACACGCAGGGCAATTGGGGCAACATCTTGACGGGTTCTTCGGCTGCGGCACCGCGATACATAGAAGCCCGCCTGTCGAAATTCGCATTGGAAACGGTGTTTAATCCCAAGACGACCGAATGGCAACTCAGCTACGATGGCCGCAACAAAGAACCCATCACGCTGCCCGTGAAGTTTCCGTTGCTGTTGGCGCAGGGAGCCGAGGGCATCGCCGTGGGATTGAGTTCAAAGATTCTTCCTCATAATTTCAACGAATTGTGCGATGCTGCCGTGAGCTGTCTGCGCGGCGAGGAGTTCCATGTCTATCCCGATTTCCCCACCGGCGGCAGCATAGACGTGAGTAAATACAACGACGGTCAGCGCGGCGGAACGGTGAAAGTGCGTGCCAAGATAGAGAAGCAGGACAACAAGACCTTAGTGATTAAGGATATACCGTTTAGCAAAACGTCGGAAACACTGATCGACTCCATCACAAAAGCCGTGGAGAAAAATAAGATAAAGGTGCGGAAAGTGGAAGACCTCACGGCTGCCAATGTGGAGATACTCGTGCATCTCGCCCCGGGCGTGTCGTCGGACAAGACGCTGGATGCCCTCTATGCCTTCACGGACTGCGAGATAAACATTTCGCCCAACTGCTGCGTGATAGAAGACAACAAGCCCAAGTTTCTCACCGTCAGCGACGTGTTGAGGCAGTCGGCCCGGCAAACCATGCGTCTGATTAAGACCGAACTCGAAATCCGTCGCAACGAACTGATGGAACAGCTCTTCTTCTCGTCGCTCGAAAAGATATTCATCGAAGAACGCATCTACAAAGAGCGACGCTTTGAACAGGCCGCCGACATGGATGCAGCTTGCAGCTTTATCGACGAGAAACTGACGCCGTTTTATCCCCAATTCGTTCGCGAAGTACGCAAGGAAGACATCCTCCGCCTCATGGAAATCAAGATGCAACGCATCCTGAAGTTCAATAAAGACAAAGCCGACGAACTGATTGCACGCATCAAAGAAGAAGTGGCGGGCATCGACAGAGACCTGCAAAACCTCGTGGAAATCACCTGCAACTGGTTCATCTACCTCAAAGAAAAGTATGGAAGCGAACATCCGCGCCTCACGGAAATCAAAAACTTCGAGACGATAGAAGCCGTGAAAGTGGCGGAAGCTAACGAGAAACTCTATATCAACAGAGCCGATGGCTTTATCGGCACAGCGTTGAAACGCGACGAGTTCGTCTGCAACTGCTCGGACATCGACGATATTATCATCTTCTACCGCGACGGTAAGTACAAAGTGATAAGGGTCGCCGACAAGATATTCGTGGGGAAGAACATCATCCACCTGCAAGTGTTCAAGAAAAACGACAAACGCACCATCTACAACGCCGTTTATCGCGACGGAAAACAAGGCTTTTACTACATTAAACGCTTCAACGTCACAAGCATGACGCGCGATAAAGAGTACGACCTCACACAGGGAACGCAAGGCTCGCGCGTAGTGTATTTCACCGCCAATCCCAACGGCGAGGCCGAAACCATTAAGATAACGCTCGACCCATCGCCGAAGATGAAAAAGTTGTTTCTCGAAGCCGATTTCTCAAACATTCTCATCAAAGGACGCGCTTCCAAAGGCAATCTGCTCACGAAGAACAGCATCCATCGCATCGGATTGAAGAGCCACGGACACAGCACGCTGGGCGGACGAAAGGTTTGGTTCGATACCGATGTGAAACGGCTCAACTACGATGAACACGGACGACTGCTCGGCGAGTTCAATGACGACGATTCCATCCTTGTTGTCTTGGATAACGGCGAGTTCTATACCACAAACTTCGACCTCAACAACCATTACGAAGACAATATTCTGCGCATAGAAAAGTGGGATGAGAATAAAGTTTGGAGCGCCGTCCTTTTCGATGCCGACCAGCAAGGCTATCCTTACGTGAAGCGTTTCCTCATGGAGGCCACCAGAAAACATCAGAATTATTTGGGCGATAACCCTGAAACCATCCCCGTATTGCTGACCGATGAACCCTATCCCCGTATCAAAGTAACCTTCGGAAGTACCGATGCGTTCCGCGACCCGTTGGAAATCGATGTAGAGGAGTTTATCTCCGTCAAGGGATTCAAGGCCAAAGGAAAGCGCATTTCCACATGGAACGTGGCAAAGATAGAAGAACTGAAGCCGCTCAAAGTTGCCCCGCAGACAGACGAAACTCAAGCCGATAAGACAGAAGAGACGGCCGATACCGAGGATTTAGACCCCGATAAAGGAAAAAGCGAGCAACAAATAAGGGATGAAATCACGGGTCAGCTCAATTTATTCGACGATGAAACAGATGCGTAACCCTCTCTTTCCGCTTGCTACCCGCTCGCATTTTATGGGGATGGCAGTCCTGCTCGCAGCCTTTATTTGCTGGGCAACAAGCCTGCATGCACAAAGCTCGGGCACGTTGTCGGTTGAGGTTCACGACAGTATTGCCATGCTGCTGCAAGGAGGACGAGAGGGACTCGACCCCTACGAAGAGGCTCCGGTCACCCGCCGCAAGATGCTGGCCATAGGGCATACGCTTATCCTCGACACCTATCTCTCGCCCGAACAATATCGTGGAACCTCGCTCAGCTTCCTCTCACACACGGTCTACCACAAGTCGGGAACCCCTTTTTCGTGCGAGATAAGCCATCGGGGAGAAGTGGCCAAAGCTGCTCCGAGGTCGCAGGACGGCAACGAACTGAGTGGCATGTACACCTTCGATTACGGTTGGCACTATCATTGGCGCTTGCTCGAAGGCAGGCTTCGCATCAAGGCCGGCGGTCTGTTGGATGCCCAAATAGGTTTTCTTTACAACACCCGCAACAGCAACAATCCCGCACAAGCCAAGGTCGCCCTCCACATAATGCCGTCGGTGACCGCGAGCTATTCCTTCATTTTCCACGGCCGACACTACCTCTTGCGCTACGAAGTGGCAGCTCCGCTGGCAGGGCTGATGTTCTCTCCCCGTTACGGACAGTCTTATTATGAAATCTTCAACAAAGGAAACTACGACCGCAACATCGTGCCCACTACCTTCATTGCCACCCCATCGCTGCGACAGATGCTGACTTTCGATATTCCTCTTGGCAAATCCACTTTCACTGTAGGCTACCTCGGCGATTATCGCCAAGCTGCCGTCAACGCATTGAAACAACACACCTATACCCATGCCTTTTTGCTGGGCTACGTCAAACGCTTTTCCATCAAACGTTAATAAGTCATGAAACACCTATCTATATACGTATGGCTGCTCGCCATTCTCACAGCGTGCGTGCGTGAAGAAACCTTCTCAGACAACGCCCGAGGCAACTTCGAATCGCTTTGGAAGCAAGTAGACGAGCATTACTGCTTCTTCGACTACAAGAAAGAAGCCTACGGACTGGACTGGAACGAGGTGCATGCACGCTACGCGAAGCAAGTGGACGAGAGCATGACGAACAGCCAACTCTTCGAGGTACTTACCCACATGCTGGCCGAACTCAAAGACGGGCATGTGAATATTTATTCTCCTTTCGATGTGGCACGCAACTGGTCGTACCACGAAAACTACCCTTCCAACCAAAGCGATACCCTCATCCGCAAATATTTAGGCACCGACTATCACATAGCCGGCAGTCTTCGCTACCGCATTCTTGACGATAATATCGGCTACATCCAGTGCCCTAACTTTGCCAATGGCATTGGAGCCGGTAATTTAGACCATGCACTGCTCTATCTCGCACCCTGCAACGGACTCATTATCGACGTGCGTGGCAACGGTGGAGGCTTGCTGACAGCGGCAGAGATGCTGGCTTCCCGTTTTACCAACAAAAACCTGCTTGTGGGCTATATGCAACATAAAAGAGGGCCGGGGCACAGCGATTTTTCGCCTATGCAGGAACAACGACTCAAACCCGGACGAGGCATCAGATGGCAGAAAGCCGTCGTTGTGCTCACCAACCGCAAGGTGTTCAGTGCCGCCAACGAATTTGTGAAGTACATGAAATGCTGTCCCCAAGTGCAAACGGTGGGCGACCGTACCGGCGGAGGGGCAGGATTACCCTTTTCGGGCGAGCTTCCCAACGGCTGGAGTATCAGGTTCAGCGCATGCCCCACATACGACCGAGACCGTCAGCACACGGAGTTTGGCATCGCCCCCGACCACTATGTAGCTCTCGCCGATAAAGACTTGAAAGACGGAAAAGACACGTTGATAGAATACGCCCGCAAATTATTGCATGAATAATTTGGTCGTTCCGAGAAATACCGCTACCTTTGCACAGCTTAAAATGAAAGTTTTGCGCCCGTGGCGGAATTGGTAGACGCGCCAGACTTAGGATCTGGTATCTCGCGATGTGTAGGTTCGAGTCCTATTGGGCGCACTCATTAAAATTGCAAGCGGCTGAACACCAGTCGTTTAGTGTTTTTCTTTTAATTATTCTGGCGTGTTTTTGGCGTCTTAATTTGTGGCTAACCATTTTTTGGCGTAAAAAGGGGTGTAACCATCATCGCAGACAATTACACCCATATTAGTTAAATAAGTTGTCGGTATGACAAACTTAATGCAAAGATAAGAATTTATTTCGGAAAATTAAAAGTTATCAGTTACTAAAATTCTCTTTTCAGAGTCATACCCAACGCACGCGCACGCGTGAAAGTCATTACTCATCTTCGCAATTACCCGTCTTACTTTCCGATTTCTGATTTAGAACGTCGCCAAAAATATACGTATACGGGACATCGCCACTTGGATAAATAATTTTGTGTCGTATAGCCAACTTCAATGCCCACTCTGACAACTCCACTTGGTATTTATCTTCAAATATTGCAAAGGTCGTGTAACAAAGGAAGTGGATAATATCTTTCTCTGCAAAGGTCGCTGCCAAGCCTAAGAATTTTGACATAATGGATTTGTAACTCTTGAAAGCCCGCTTAACGTCCGCTTCCGTGAAAGATAAAAACATGCTATAACTGTCAGCTTGTGAAAACTTGCGTTGTCTCTCTCGAATAATCATAATCTGTAGAATTTACTGAATTAAAAACAAAGGGCAACCAAATGAGAGGTAGCCCTATGCTAAACACAAACTACTTAAAGGTACTTCGTACACGGTCGCATTTCTCCTTGCTTGCCTGTGCTTGCCGCCTCCTAAAAGCGATGTGTTCTTTTATTTGTTCGTCAATGTCTTTTCCCCGAAGTTCTGCTATCTGCAGCTTCTGCTCTGCTATCTGCTGATGGAGGTCGTTGTACTCCTGTTCCGATATTTCCATACTCTTTATTTTGGAGGTTATAAATAATTTGCTTCGTATATTTGGCGGATTTGCTCATTCTCGGGTCTTAATTCAAAATCGTTTTTAACAAACATACCGTCAATCCACTTACGAGCAAAGACTTCGGGAGAATGCTCTCGTCTAAGTACCTCATCAAGTGGGATTTTACGGAGGTTTTTGCTCCGTTCCCATTGGCGGAGTGTATTTATGGCGTTCTCAACTGACAAGAACAAATGATAATGTTCTTGCGCATCCGTTGGAACTTCGTGGTTACCTCTCTCCAGAACTATCTCTGCCTTATTGCTGCAAACATAATTAGCAATAGCCTCATCAAACACAAGGTTGGCTGTAGGGTACTCGGAGAAAAAACCGTGAATTACATTGACATGGATGCAAGCCTTTTTCTGAACGGACTGCCACTCGACAATCCTCTCCTCTTTGCGATTGGCGATCAATCCGTTGTCAGCTTCGACCGCATTAATATGGGAATGAATAAGACCAAAGAGCCAATCGGGGGTAATACACTTAATGGCGGGGAGGTTACCTAAATCCGCTATGCCACTAAGGACAGTGTACGCAGTGCGAACCCTGCCGATTGCTCTGTTAAGGTCTCTTTCGACCTGCTCCTGCTCCTCCCTGATAACTATGTGTGTAGGGAGTGTTATGCTGTTATCCTGTTTCATATTAGTAAAAATTATTTACACAAGCAAAGATAAGGAATAGTAATGAAACATGCAAGTATAATTGCGAAAATCTTACGAAAATCGGCAAATAAAAAAAGTGCATCGGAATTCCCTTTGCACTAATATAATAAGGTGGTCAAAAAAAGAGTAGGCTCTCCCACCCATTGACAAGCATAATCGCCATTCACTCTTTGATGGGTTTTAGAGCAATGGCCGATTAGCTGTTCTTGCTTGGTATAAAACTAACGACACCACATAAACTCACAGTCCTTGCACTTCATTCTACGATTTCCAGATTAAATTTATCAAGCAATAAACCGACTGCCGGATTCTCGGCTATCATCTTATCAAGTAATAATCGGGAACTTGATTTATGCTGTTCTAATATGAGGTCGGCAATGTCTATCTTCTTCGTTCTTTGTTCGTCTGTTGCCATCTGCTGGAGATAGTCAGATACCACAACATCTATTCCCATCCGTGACAGTTCTTTTGCTTTGCATCGCCATTCTTCAAACCCGTCAACATCTGGGAAAGCAACAACTTTTCTCCCTCTCAAAACTTTCATCTTGTCAATGGACAATTGGCTCTTACCTCCCGTGGCAAGCCAATTATACTCGGGGATAGCCATTGAACAAATAACGGCTGTTTTCTCAGCCTCAACAAGTGCAACGTCTTTGGTTGGGTATTTTGTTAGCAAGTGCTCGCCAAACAAACATTGTGACAAATTAAAAGATGAAGGCAATAGTCCTTGTCTCTTCATCAAAGAGTGAACCCAATTTATACCAAAATCCTTAATTCTGTGTCCTGTCTCCGAGTTGTATTTAATGACTTTACCCGTCCTTATTCTACCCTGAATGTCAATTTGCCAAAAGATTGTGCCGCGGTCTCTGGTAGCACCTATCCCGTAATCTCCCCACGCTCTCTTGATTGTATCAATGTCGAAGATGCCACACAGGAACTCGCATAAACAGCTGTCAAAGGAAAGAGACTTTAATAGATATTCTTTAGGAATATAATCTGTCGGCGGTATTGGTCTTGGCTTGATTGGTGGGCGATATGCAGTGCGTTCTTTACGCTCTTCGGGGTTATCGTGAAAATAGTCCTTGGGGGTGTAATGATAGCCGCATCCGCTCTCGTGATTACATCTGCCGACCATATTATCAATCACGTTACCTTGCTCATCCATGTAATAGGCGAATGAATGCTTGTCGTGGCAGTTGGGGCACTCGTGGCGGCTACTCCTGCCATGATACTTCTCTAAATGATAAATATAATCTTTCATTGCTTTTCTTATTGTCGTCCCACTTGTCCCACGTGTCCCACGTGGGACAGTTGGGACAGTTGGGACAGTTTATTTCTTTATCAGCCGTCCAGCCTTGGACTTACTGATACCCAGAGTGTTGGCTATCTCTCGGATTGACTTGCCTTGAGCCGACAATTCCGCAACTTTGATGGCCAATTGGTTGTTGTCGCTGTCGGTGGGAGCTTTCAAGTGTTTCCTCTCTGTGGAATACTCAACAAACACGAATTGGGTAAAGCTGCTAACCTTCTCTATTTGATAAACAGGAACATTGTCTGCATTATAGGTATAATCTCCGTACCTAACCTTGAGTTGTTTTAGGTATCTCAAATTTTGGTCTTTGGCAGAAAATCCAATACTAAATACGCTATCAAAGAAGTTATACAGCTTCTTACTACCCGCCAAATCATTCTGCGTGATAGGATTGGTCATTGCTCGCTTGGGCGTGTGAGCCAAGACAAGTACACTCCAACCGTACTTTTTTTGAGCTTCATCAGGCGCATCATCAGGTTGCCAGCGGCATCTCCTTTCTCTGAATTGTTGCAAAGCCACGTCAAATTGTCAATGATTAGTACTTTAGCAGCAGTCTTAATCGCCGCACCCTCAATATTGCTTATAATTTCATCTTCAAAGTCGGCTACGTCCATACTGTCGGGATTGACCTCTATCCGATAAAGATTTGAAGGGAAACTATACAAATTGCCGTTGTCATCAGTGTATCTCAGTTGAAATTGCTTGTCTGATAGTTCAAAATCAAAATAAAGTACCTTCTCCGTCTTGGCAATCTCTGTTGAGATTTGTACAGCGTAGATGGATTTGCCAACACCACTGTCAGCGAATAAGCAACACACCTCACCTTGGTACCATAGGGTTAACCAAAGAGGATTGGGATTTGGACGCAAAGACGCTTCCTCGATTGTCTCGTTGGCCGACTTGATGCGGAACATGCCACAATCTGTTGCCGTTGACTCTTGTATCAGCCTATTGCATTCGGCTGCAATCTCACTGACCGCTTTCAAATTAAATCCCATTGCTAACCTCCTTTCCGAATAAGCTAAGTTGCTTGTATCTTGATGGCTTCCATTCATCTGGATTCGCGGAATAATACTTTGCCATTCTCTTTGTGTGCGCATCCTTCCGCCTACATACGGCCTGTAACACTCCCATCGCCTCTAAGTCCTTGACATACCAAGTGATAGAATTACGTAGGATGCCAGTGGTAAGCATACAGTCTAAAGTCGTGCCGGTCTTATAGCGATAGTACTCAAATACCTTTGTTATGTCCTTTTCTTTACTTATCTTTGCAGTGTCTGTAATGGGGGTGGCATTTGCTGCCCTTTTCTTTTCTTCCATTTTCTCTCCTCCTATTCTTTGTTGTTCCGCCCTGTCATCAAAGCCTCAACATCTGACTTCCTATACCGACTTTTGCGGCCAATCTTTAAGGGTATAAGATACTTCTCCTTTTCCCATCGCCATAGCGTGTTAGTACTTACGCCTATCAGGTCGGCTACCTCGTTCGGTGTCATGTACGTTTCGGGCTTTTCTTTCTCTGCTTCTGCTTTCTTTGTTTCTTTTACTACCAGCAATGCAAACTCTTTGAGGTCTGTCGCACTGACTGTAATAGTTACTTTTTCGTCGCCGATTAATTCATTAATCTTCATTTTCTTTAAATTAACATTAGTGGGGCTTTGCCGCAACCAATCAGCATTGCTACCCACAGATTCTTTGCCGTTGGTTGCCGGCATCAAACGAATCACAGCGCAAAGATAAACGGAAATGAAAACGAATAAAAAGAAAATAGGTGTACACAAATGCACATACACTTGCGTACACCTATTAGCATTTTATTGGGGACTATATCCTTAGAAGATTATTATTTTATTCGCTTTATCTAAGGCATTTTGATTGTTGTCGCTCATGTAGTTGTGGATCGCAGACCATCCGCCAATCAATCCGAACTCTGACTTATACTCAGCTTGCGTTGGTATTCTCATCAACAGTCCATCTTGCTGGGCTTTTAGTAACACCGCTCCCACATCCGCACCTCTTTTTCCATCTACCAAGGAATGAAGTCTATCAAGTAGTTTTCGTTTGTCAGGGTATTGTATTATTTCAACGAATTTTGCCGATTTTTGTTTGTTGGACTTCTTATCAGGTTTGTCGTACTTAATCATCAGCTGTCCAAATTCATTATAGCATTTTATGATCTGAGACCTAAGTCCGTCAAGTTCCCTCCTTGACTTATCGCCCACCACGTCTATAATATCCCCCGTACCCGCCCTGTGCGCTTCAATCAGTATAGTTGTCGTCTGTTGCTCATCTACTCGCTTCAACCACAATTCGGGGTTGTCGCAAGCCTCATCGTCAACCACATTTATATTAAGTTGAATGAGACGGTTTCGTTCACCGCCAAACACCTGTGCAGCTTCATCATCCCCGTATTTATCAATTAGTTGTTGTGCCTCATCCTTCCAATACTCCCACGCCTTTACCGCAGAATTAAGAGTATCAAGATAATGCCTTGTATCTGTCATTTTCATATCGCGCGAAAAAAATAAAAAATCTTTTTGAAGTGAATATAACCCAACGTCTTTGAGTAAGGGGGGGGGCTACCCCCTCCGCTCAGCCTTCTCCAGTGTTGCCATCAATGTGCTATTTTCTATATTCCTATACCTGCTAAATGCCCTACTACCCTCAACGTGTCCGCTCATCTTGCCTATCAGGTTAGGGTCCTGTGCGTGGAGGTACACATTTCCAACAAACGTTTTCCGTGCAAGATGGCTACTCGCTATCTCATTGATAGGTTTCATTTCATATTCACCCGTCTTTGGATTCCTAACTTCCACGGGGCGATTAATGCCAACGATGGTAAATATCTGCTTGATAGCTACATTATACTTCTGTGCGCTTATACAAGGCATCAAATAATTACCCCTTACACCCTTGTATTTCCCTATTAATTCTAAGGCTCTCGGTAGCAATGGCACAGTTGCTTGCACTGCCTTTTTTCCATCCTTTGTTTTGTGCGGCGTGTATTCGAGGACTCCATGAGTTATTTTATCAGCAGTCAACTTCCCCAAGTCACCCACCCGGCAGCCGATAAGGCACTGGAAAATGAAAATATCCCTCTGTGTCTCAAGTGTTTTTAGAGGAAGGAAACACCAACTGTCAGGATTCTTCTCATTGAACTTTTTAAGGCATTCCGACAAGTCTGCATCAGCGATCTTATTCCTCTCTTCCAATGTTATGTAGTATGGCTTCCCGTATTTCTCTGTCCCTATTTTTTTGCCCTCCCAAGGGTCGTTATTCGTCTTACCCTCCTTGTGCAACCAAGCAAAGAAAGCTTTGAGTTTCTTCTTTAACTTAACTATCGTGTTATGCCCCCTAACTTCTATCTTTTGCTGTCCTTTTGTCACATCAGAGGGATAGTCTTTAAGTAATTGTCTAAACAATGTCGGGTATTCTGTTGATAAATTATATTCATTTCGCAAATAATCAAATAGAAAATCAATATCATCACCCGTCACCTTATCAACATCAAATGTAAAGTCACTGTTATCCTTTTTTGTTGCTCTGACAAATCCTTCGCATCTTGCCACGTCACGCACAAGCACTCTGAAGGCTTTTGTATGGCTGTGGCTAAAATTTGATTCAGATATGTATTCTTCTGCTAAAGCGTAAAAGGTTGGTTTGGGCTTATCTTCTTCTTTCAGATACTTCTCGGGGTGATTATAGTCATCAACAACAAGGTAAAGCCATTTGTCCTTTACATCATCTTTATTTGCAACATTGTAAGCTGTTATTATTTTCTCCTTTATCTTGCCTATTCTCTTTTTGCAGTCTTCGTGATACATCACTTCGGGACTTCTTAGTCTCTTTCTGATTACTATTTCCCCCGTTTCCTTTAGCACATAATGACTCTTTTCCGCCTCCGTAGCGGTTGCCGTTACTCGGTTGTCGGGTACTTTTACGCCTAACTTTAATGTCTTTGTCCTATCAATGTAAAACTCAAAATAATCAAGGTTCACAAATACACCACTCTTGCAGCGTAAATTAAATGCTTTTCCATTGAAAAAACGGATTAAGACTTCCGCCTTGCCCGTTTCCTTCTGAATCTTTTTGCTAAGACTTAAATCAATCTTTGCCATATTTTTTTATAACTTATTTAACATCACAAAGATAATTATTCTATGCCAACCTTGCAAACTTTTTGGCGTCTTTTTGGCATCTTAATTGAAAATTGGCGTGTTTTTATGCAAGTAAAAATAATTTACATATTACACAAATAGATGTATTTCAGATATTTATATCACATATTATTTGATTAAATTTTGTAATATTTTAAGAAATATATTCCTATTGGGCGCACGCAACAATCCATAGCCTGTTATCCTCTTACGGATAGCAGGCTTTTCTTTTATGGGAGTGAAATGCAAGGAGAATGGTCGCAAGCCGTAGGATGAGAGGCATCACAGAGCGCCTTTCAATCCACGACAAGGAAGTTGTCTGTGGGACGGATGCAAACTTCTGATAATCAACAGGGTACAGATTGTCTTGTAAAAGCTGTGCTTTGAGCGTGTAAACGCTATGCTTTTTCCTCGTTAGAGCTATCCTTTTACGCTGTTAAAGCATAGCTTCGGCAAGTTCCCTCCTCTGTGTGCTTTTCCCAATCGTCTGTCTGCCTGTCCGTCGAAGCATTTTCAGTGTGGTTCATTCGCTTATCGACAGCCCTTGTCTCCACTTGCGTAAACAGAATTTAAACCCAAAATCGGTCATGAGACTGCTTATCAATCCTTTCAATGTGGATGACATAGCTTCCTGTCATCTTTTATTTGCTTGTCGGCATCTTGCCTGCCGTCCTCTCTTGACGTAGCCCGCTACGCCTTCGAGCGGACGGCAAACAATCTGAACAACCATCAAACAAAATCTGACAGACTCTCATGACCGATTTGGGTTAAAAATGCGTTTACAAACCCTATTTTATATAATAAAGTGTGCAAAAACAGAGCTATTTGCAGAATTCTGATTAAATTTGCAGCCAAAAATAATATCAATCGCCCAATGAAAAGTAAGTTTGCAGCCTTTATTCTCCTGTTGTCCGTCATGAGTTTCTTTACCTCTTGTCTGAAAAACGACGGGACAGAACTTTCCGTTTACAGCGATACGGCCATTTCCTCTTTCTCTTTGGGCACACTCAACCGTTACCTGACGACCAAGTCCTCCAAAGGAGTGGACAGTACCTATAAGGTCTCTGTAAAAGGCAGCAATTACAAAATGTATATCAATCAGTTGGAGAAAAAGATATACAACCCCGACTCTCTGCCCTGCGGAACAGATATGAAACATGTCATTGCTTCCATTCAAGGCAAGAATAAAAGTATTATCGTCTTTAAGCACGTGTCTAACGACTCGCTCTTCTTTTACGCCCCTAAAGATTCCATCGACTTTTCGCAACCGCGGGAAGTAAGAGCCTATGCCTCAGATGGCAGCGGTTACAGGGCATATCAGGTGAGTGTAAATATACATAAAGAAGAGGCCGACTCGTTTCGGTGGACTTCGCTTGGCATCAACGCTGATTTCAGTGCACTGCAAGCTATGAGAGCGATTGAGAACAACGCACATCTCTTTGTGTTGGGAACGCCCGATGGCACTTCAGGACGGCTCTATTGTAGTGCCATTACCGATGGGCGAAGCTGGACAGAACTATCTTCCAACGTTTCCGGAGGCATCGATGCCGGTGCTACCATGGCCTCTCTCAACGGTTCTCTCTATCTGTTGACAGGCGGAAAACTACTGAAATCAGCCGATGGAACCACATGGACACAGGTGGCAACGCCTGCTATCAGCCGGCTCATCGGGGCAAGCAGCAAACAACTATATGGCCTTACGAGCACAAACGCTCTGTATCTATCCAAAGACAACGGTGCTACATGGGTGGCAGAAACCCTTGACACCGATGCAGCCTACTTGCCTTCGCAGGACATCAGCTGCTTCTCAAAGCCCATGACGACCAACCGGAATACCGATAAGGTATTGCTCATAGGTAACCGAAGCATGGCTGTCAGCGCCTCGGAAAAGACCGCTATGGTATGGAATAAAATGGCCGCATACGACGGAAGCACGACAGAGAACGCATGGGCTTATATGCCTTTCGGTCATGGAAGCCGTTTTCCCCTGCCTCGTCTGACAAACCTCACTGCCGTGAACTACGGTTCCGGCATTATAGCCATTGGCGGAGCAGGCTTCGGAGGCTCTTCCGTCGCCGCTTTCTCACAGCTCTATTACAGTATCGACGAAGGGCTGACGTGGGTGAAAGATGCCCGTTTCAAACTGCCAAAGGGCTTCAGTAGCAGCGCCACCGCTTTCACGCTGGCGAGCGATAGCAACCATTGCTTGTGGATTATCTGCGGCTCTACGGGGCAAATCTGGCGCGGGCGGCTCAACAAACTCGGCTGGGCGACCGAACAAAAGACGTTTACCGAATAAGCGTTTACATACCGACACATGAAGCATCTCGCAGGGTTTGTGCTCCTCTTGCTCATGGCCTGTCCCGTACAGGCACAAGACGACCCCGAATATCGTATGGAGATAGGAGGTGGCGTGGGAGCTTTGACCTACGAAGGAGACTTCAACGGGCATCCCCTCCGGCATATGCAACCGGCCGTCACCTTAGCGGGCAAGTATGTGTTAGACCCTTATATGGCCTTCAGATTGGCCGTTACAGCCGGAAAGTTGAAAGGAACCTCTGCCGATGTCAGCACGTATTATCCCGCCGTCGCTTCCGGACGATATACTTTCAGCAATACGCTGACAGACGTAAGCCTGACGTATGAATACAACTTCTTTCCTTACGGAACAGGTCGGGATTATCGCGGGTCGCGAAGGTTGACACCTTTCGTCTTCGGCGGAATAGGTTTTACAGCCGTCACAGGCTCAGGAACAGATGTGTTTACGGGCAGTATTCCCATCGGGATAGGTGCAAAATATAAGGTTTCGGAACGGGTGAACATGGGATGGGAATGGGTCGTGCATTTCTCTATGAGCGACCGTTTAGACGGTGTGAAAGACCCTTACGGCGTAAAGAGTACCGGTCTTTTCAAGAATACCGATGGCTATTCGCTCTTCCGTCTCACACTTACCTATAGCCTCTCTCCCAAATGTAGAACGTGTAACAAAGATACAGATGACTGAGATATTAGACATGCAACGCATTCCACGCCATATTGCCATTATCATGGATGGCAACGGGCGGTGGGCGGCAGAGCGCAAACAACCTCGCAGCTACGGACATCGAATGGGTGTGGAGACTGTGCGACGCATCACATCCGAGTGCACCCGATTGGGAGTGAAGTATCTTACGCTCTATACGTTCTCTACCGAGAATTGGAACAGACCTGCCGAAGAAATCTCAGCCCTCATGGGTCTGGTGCTCTCGTCGCTCGAAGATGAGATCTTTATGAAGAACAACGTGCGGTTCCAAGTGATAGGAGACATGAGGCGATTGCCCGAAGAGGTGCAATGCAAATTGCAGGAAACAATGGAACACACGGCAGGGAATACGGCGATGACCATGGTCGTTGCCTTGAGCTACTCTTCCAAATGGGAGATAACCAACGCTGTTCGCAATATTGCAAAGGAAGTGAAAGAGGGGCAGATGGCTCTCGAGGCCATCGACGAAGAAGCAGTAACAAAGCATCTGAATACCACCTTTATGCCCGACCCCGAACTGCTGATACGTACCGGCGGAGAACTTCGCATCAGTAATTTCCTGCTCTGGCAAATCGCATACGCCGAGCTTTATTTCTGCGATACCTATTGGCCGGACTTCTCGGAGCAGGAGTTACGCGAGGCCATAGCAAGCTATCAACGTCGCCAACGTCGCTTCGGGAAGACAGAAGAACAGATGACAGCCCCTCAATAAGACAAGACATATTATAGATATATGAATTTTATAAAGAAGATATTCATTCTGAATCTCGTGGCCACCGGCATCGCTTTGCAGGGCATGGCACAAGATAAAATCGTGAATCCCGACATCTCCTACGCCGGAACACCCCGTTCTTGCACCATCGGCGGCATAACCGTTACGGGGATAGAAGGTTATGAAGACTACATACTGACAGGTATTTCAGGACTTTCGATAGGGCAGGAAATCAGCGTGCCGGGCAACGAAATCAGCGATGCCGTGAAGCGATATTGGCGTCATGGCTTGTTTTCCGAGGTCTCCATCACAGCCGATTCCATCGTGGGCAGTCGCATCTATCTCAATATTCACTTGAAGACAAGGCCGAGGGTGTCTACCATCAACTACACGGGATTGAAGAAATCGGAACGTGAAGACATGGAAACAAAGCTCGGTATCATCAAAGGGTCGCAGATTACGCCCAACATGATAGACCGCGCCAAGAAGCTTGCAAAGAAGTATTTCGATGATAAGGGCTATAAGAACGCAGAGATAACCATTCGTCAACACGATGATTTAACGAATAAAGGGCAAGTGATTCTGGACGTGGATGTGGACAAGCAAGAGAAGATAAAAGTGCATCAAATCATTCTCGAAGGCAACCATGCCCTGTCTGATTCTAAAATAAAAGGAGGTTTACTCAAAAAAGGTGTGTTCTCAAAGACACACGAAGCCGGCAAGCTGTCTACCTTTTTGAAGTCGAAAAAATATACCCCTGAGCGCTTTAAGAAAGACAAGCAGAAACTCATAGACAAGTACAATGAATATGGATACCGAGATGCCGTTATCGTAAAAGACAGTGTCAGCAATTACGATAAGAAGCACGTAGATATCTATGTGAAGATAGATGAAGGCCAGAAGTATTATATTCGCAACATCACATGGGTCGGCAATACCGTTTACTCTACCGACTATCTCATGGCGGTCTTAGGAATGAAGAAAGGAGACGTGTACAACCAAAAGTTGCTCAACAAGCGTTTGACCGAAGACGACGATGCCGTGGGCAATAACTACTGGAATAACGGCTATATCTTCTATAACCTTCAACCCACGGAAGTAAACATTGTAGGAGATTCCATCGACTTGGAAATGCGCATATTCGAGGGACAACAGGCACACATCAATCACGTAAGAATCAATGGAAACGACCGGCTCTATGAGAATGTGGTAAGGCGTGAACTGCGTACAAAGCCCGGTGACCTGTTTTCTAAAGAGGCTTTGATGCGTTCGGCCAGAGAGTTGGCCTCTATGGGGCACTTTGATCCAGAGAAAATAGCCCCCGACGTAAAACCCAATTACGAAGATGGAACCGTGGACATCAATTGGGATTTGCAGCAGAAAGCCAATGACCAAGTGGAACTCTCCTTAGGTTGGGGACAGACGGGACTTATCGGACGTGTCGGATTAAAGCTCACTAACTTCTCCATCAGAAACCTTTTCAACAAAAATAAGGAACATCGCGGCATCATGCCGGTGGGTGATGGCGAGACACTCTCTTTGGGAGTACAGACCAATGCCCGGTATTATCAGTCGTATAATGCTGCATATTCCACCAATTGGTTTGGTGGGAAACGCCCGATTCAGTTTAGTTTCAGCGCGTATTATTCCAAGCAGACGGGTGTTTCAAGTAACTATTATAACAATGGTTACATGAATAACTACTATAACTATATGTATGGTTATGGCAACAGTTACTACAACAATTATGAGAATTACTATGACCCCGATGAGTATGTGAAGCTGCTTGGTGCCTCGATAGGATGGGGAAAGCGACTTCGTTGGCCTGATGACTACTTCACATTGTCGCTCCAGCTGTCGTACACCCGTTATATGCTGAAGAATTGGAGATACTTCTTGCTGTCCACAGGAAATTCCAACAGTTTGAACGTGGGTATCTCTCTGTCGCGCATTTCCACAGACAACCAACTCTTTCCCCGCCGCGGGTCGGAGTTTACAGCTTCGGTTACGCTCACTCCGCCTTGGTCGAAATGGGACAGAAAGGATTATAGAAATCTGGCTAACAACCCTCAATCGGCCACCTATCTGCAAGAACAGCAGGAGAAATACCGCTGGGTGGAATACCATAAATGGAAGTTCAAATCGAAGACTTTCACGGCACTCTCGGGCGCACAGAAGTGCTTTGTACTCGTGACACGTGTGGAAATGGGTCTTTTAGGCAGTTATAATAAATATAAGAAATCGCCTTTCGAGATCTATTCCATGGGTGGTGATGGCATGAGCGGCTACTCTACAGGCTATGCAGAAGAAATTATCGGCTTGCGAGGATATGAAAACGGTTCGCTCACTCCCAATGGATATGCAGGCTATGCCTATGACCGCTTCACGTTGGAACTGCGCTATCCGTTTATGCTCGGCAATACAACCATCTACGGTCTGGCATTTACCGAGGCCGGTAATGCGTGGAACGATACCAAGCATTTCAACCCGTTTGACATGAAACGCAGTGCAGGTTTGGGTATACGTATCTTCCTTCCTATGGTGGGACTTATGGGTATAGACTGGGCTTACGGATTCGACAAAGTGTTTGGAACCAAAGGCGGCGGGCATATCCACTTCTATCTGGGACAGGAATTCTAATCTCGGAAGAGGAGAATACTCACTCATCTACAGATAAAATCACTTAAAAGCAGAAACGATGAAAAAACGATTGATGATGATGGCCGTAGCTCTCATATCGCTGACGGCCAGCGCACAGAAGTTCGCATTGATGGACATGGAGTATATTCTGAAGAATATCCCTGCCTATGAACGTGCCAACGAGCAGTTGAATCAAGTGTCGAAAAGGTGGCAGGCAGAGGTTGAAGCCCTCAACAACGAAGCAAGCGCCTTGTATAAGAATTACCAGAATGAAGTCGTCTTCCTCTCTCAAGAGCAGAAAAAGACGCGTCAGGAGGCCATTATGAAGAAAGAAAAGGAGGCCAGCGACCTGAAAAAGAAGTATTTCGGACCAGAGGGCGAACTCTTTAAGAAGCGCGAAAGTCTGATTTCCCCTATCCAAGACGAGATTTACAACGCCGTGAAAGAAATCTCGGAACAGCGCGGCTATGCTCTCGTGCTCGACAGAGCCAGCGATAATGGCATCATCTTCGCATCGCCGAGGATAGATATTAGCAACGAAATCTTGCAAAAGTTAGGTTATTCCAACTAAAATGCGTATATTTGCAAACTCGCTTTCCGCAGGTAAGAAAGCGGGAAGCAATGACACGAAAACGTAAAGAATACAGTTAATTTAAAAAGAGAATAGAAATGAAGAAACTTATTTTGATGTTGATGCTGTTCGCTCCTCTGTCAATATTTGCACAGAAATTCGGACATATCGACGCACAGAGCATTATGCAAGGAATGCCCGAATTCATCAAAGCAAAGGGCGATATAGATGCTCAACAGAAGCAGTATGAGAACGATTTAAAGCTGATGCAGGACGAACTACAGCGCAAATCGGAGGAATACGATAAAACAAAGAGCACGATGAATGCTACCAAGCAGCAAGAAACAGAGACTGCTTTGCAGCAAATGTATCAAAAGATTCAGCAGACCTATCAGGACAATCAGCAGGCACTCAGCAAGGCTTCGCAAGAGAAAATGCAGCCCATTACCGAGAAATTGGTCAAAGCCATCAAGAATGTAGGCAAAGCCGGAGGCTATGTTTACATCATGGACCAAGCCAGCGGAATACCTTATATCAGCGACACCCTTAGCAAAGACGTTACCGCTGAGGTAAAGGCCGAGCTGCTGAAACTGAAATAACAAAACGATAACCATAAGGGCAGACTCGAGGGTCTGCCCTTTTTCATTACACCGCCACACGATATGAAAAAATCAATCCTTCCCCTTCTGTTTCTTGCACTGCCACTCTTGGCTGTCGCACAGACGAAAATTGCCTGTTTCAGCTACGACGGCGCATTCCGTTCCATGCCCGAATATGCCACCGTGCAGCAGAACCTCGAAACCCTGAAAGCAAAATACGATGCCGAGACAAAGCGGGCAGAAGACGAGTTTAACGCCAAATACGAGGCCTTCTTAGACGGCCAACGCACCTTCGTTTCCACCATTTTGCAGAAGCGACAGGCAGAGTTGCAGGAATTGATGGACAAGAACGTCGCCTTTAAAAAAGAGGCCGCGCGCCTCCTTTCCCAAGCCGAGCAAGACGCTTACCGCCCCTTGCGCGACAAGCTCAATGCCCTGTTGAAACGCATTGCAGCAGAGCGAGGCTACGTGCTGATTATCAATACCGACAACAACGCATGCCCCTATATCGACCAAAGTTTTGCGGAAGACATCAACAACCTCGTCAGAGAAGCATTGAAATGACCCATTCATCCGGCGCAGGAGCCATCGGTGTGTTCGATTCCGGTTATGGCGGACTCACCATTCTGCATGAAATCAGGCAGCAACTGCCCATGTACGATTACATTTACATTGGCGACAATGCCCGTGCCCCCTATGGTTCTCGCTCATTCGATGTGGTCTATGAGTTTACGCGACAGGCCGTCATGAAGCTCTTTGCACAAGGTTGCCGTCTCGTCATCTTAGCTTGCAACACGGCATCAGCCAAGGCATTGCGCACCATTCAGCAGCATGATTTACCCACCACCTATCCTTCGCGCCGCGTATTGGGCGTAATTCGTCCCACAGCGGAGGTCATCGGCGACATCACCACTACCCGACACGTAGGCATTGTGGCCACACCGGGTACCATCAAGAGCAGGAGTTACGAGATGGAAATCGGCAAACTCTATCCCGACATCATCGTCACGGGGCAGGCATGTCCCCTTTGGGCTGCCATTGTAGAGGCCAATGAAGCCGATAGCAAGGGTGCCGATTACTTCGTCAAAAAGCGCCTCGACGAACTGATGAGCAAAGACCCGCGCATCGACAGCCTGATACTTGGTTGCACCCACTATCCCCTGCTCCTCTCCAAGATACGCAAACATCTGCCCGCCTCCGTGCATATCATTCCCCAAGGCTGCTACGTCGCCCGCAGTCTCGACGACTATCTGCACCGCCATCCCGAGATAGCTTCGCGATGCACCCAAGGAGGCACATGCCGGTATCTCACCACCGAGAGTCCCGAACGCTTCCAAGAAACCGCCCGCATGTTTCTTCATGAAGACGTGCAAGTGGAGCATATCAGTCTGGAATAACCTCCTGTCATTCCCTTTCTTTATGTTTACCCTCAAGATACCTCAGTACGACACCGAGGGTATCTCATTTTCAATATAGAGGTCTTGTCTTGTTTACGATTTTTGTTCCGCGGGTTGTCGGGAAGCAATTTCGTGTACAAAATTCTGTCAGCGGGTTGTCGGGAAGCAATTTCGTATGCAAAATTCTGTCAGCGGGTTGTCGGGAGGCAATTTCGTATGCAAAATTCCGTCAGCGGGTTGTCGGGAAGCAATTTCGTGTGCAAAATTCTGTCAGCGGGTTGTCGGGAAGCAATTTCGTATGCAAAATTCTGTAAGAACGGTCGAAGCGGATATAACTGTAACGTGAGTTCGACGAATTCACGTTAATTATCTGAATATTAACACCCGAAAGTTACAATAAATTTCGCTATTTTTGCTGCTTCGTTTCCGAAGTAACGGTTGTGATACTGAGCGTGAGGGATTGCTCGAGGCAATGGGAAAGATAGTTGGTTAAGGGGGTAATTTGGTTGAGCTGGGCATTGGCTCCGTCGGACGGGATGAGGCCGACTGAGACGTCGCACTGATTGAGCGCGGAGAGATATTGGTTTTTGTCGGTGCTCTTGACTACAATCATCGGATAGCCGTGTTTGCAGAGGATGTAATTAACCAGCAGGCGGGCCATGCGACCGTTGCCGTCTTCAAAGGGGTGGATGCGGATGTAACGATAGTGGAAGAGCGAAGCCAGTTGGATGGGTGATAGCGTGGCAGCGGCTTCTTCGCGGTTATACCACGCGATGAGGTCGGCCATCAGTGCCGGCGTCTCTTCGGGCGAAGCGTATTCAAAGAGTTCGCCTGTGATGGTTCGTACCGAGTTGGGGCGCGTTTTGTATTGCCCGGCATGTATGGTGTAGGTGGTACCATCTGGATTTCTTACCTGATAGTCTTCGCGCAAAAGGGTTTGATGCAATGTGCGGATAAAGGTTTCGGTAAGCGGTCTGCCCTCCTCACGGACTTCTGCTTCTATCATTCGCAACGCCACATTGTGCGCCTTCATCTCTTCCAAGTCGCGCATGATGGCGGGTTCGGCAACTTTTCCGAACAGCAACAGTAGTTCGGTTTGCCCATAGGTGAGCGTGTTGCCTTCGATGTGGTTGGAGTTGTAGTTGAACTCCAACATCAACTTCTGGTTGAGCCGTTCTTGGGCTTGCTGGCTGATGGGCTGAAGTGCCTGCCACTGCTTGTAGAGCTTTTCGATGTTGTTCATATTCGTGATGTTAGTTGTGAGGAATTCTGAAATAGTCCAACGTGGCTTTGTAGTTGTCTTGCGCGGTGAGGCAGGTGTCGAGGAGGTAGCCGTTGATGTGGTGCCATTCGCGCAGTCCGCGATAATAGAACATCTTGAGTTCGTCGGTGATGATAAACGGCACGATGTTGTTGGCCAGGCATTCTTTGAACAGGAGGAGGCGACCGACGCGACCGTTACCATCTTGGAAAGGATGAATGCGCTCGAAACGCACATGGAAATCGAGCAGGTCGTCGAGCGTTTTGGTGGGCTTGGCGTTATACTCGGTCAGGAGGCCTGCCATGGCGTTGTGAACATCTTCGGGTGCACAGGTTTCGGTGCCGCCTACTTCGTTGGGCAGCTGCTTGTATTCGCCTACGGCAAACCATGGCTTACGACTGTCGGAAGTGGCGGATTTGAGCGTGGCGTGGAGCTGTTTGATGTTGGCTTCGGAGAGGGGCTGTTCGGCCGTGTCGATGATGAGGTCGATGCAACGGAAGTGGTTCATCGTTTCGACGATGTCGTCGACATTGATGGCATCTTCGGCAATGCCGACAGTGTTTGTCTCGAAGATGTAGCGCGTTTGCTCGTGACTTAGCCTGCTGCCCTCGATGTGGTTGGAGTTGTAGGTTAAGTCGATTTGCGTTTTGTGGTAGATACCGCCTTTCAACTGCATCGCCTTCTGTTCGCAGAGGGTGGCGAGGAGGGGATTTGCTGTGTTTGCTTGCTCCATAACCTGAATATCGAAAGAATTCGCTTAGCCCATGGTATAGGGCTAAGCGAGTTGGATGAGTTAAACTTATTCTTACTTCACTTCCTCAACGTCGGCGTCTTGGACGGTGCCGTCTGCATTGCTGCTTTGCGACTGATTGTTGGAAGAAGAGCCTTGGAAACTGCTGCCTCGTGTTTGAGGTCGTTGATAGCAGCGTTGAGGGTCGAACGTTTGTTTTCTTATTTCTTTGCTTCGGGCACGGCATAGCGGTCGCCGGTTTGGCGCACGAGCTGTCTTGCTACATTCTCAGGGATGCCGGGACGTGATACGCGTGCTCCGAGTCCTTCGGGTGTGCGTTCAAACACGCCGTTCTTCTCAGGCTTCACGGCCATATCGTTGTATTTCACGATGAGATACGTAGCGAGTTTTTTCCATCTGTCAAGCATCTGCTGTGCCTTGGTATTGCTGTAGTTGTTGAGATATGCAACAGCTTGCGCGGGGCTTTGGCGGTAGAGAGCCTGTGCCTTTTCCTCTATGCCGGCTTGCTGTGCGAAGTAGCTCTGCTCAAGGCTGTCGCGTACGGCTTTGAGAGAGGGGAAGAGTTGGGAGTATCTGGGGTAGGTCATGTTGCCCACCCAGTTGCATACCCAGAAAGC